>Ga0209727_1000210_pt1 | contig 73631 bp, 92 predicted proteins | sample RifGroC1_FD_183995 | JGI IMG/M metagenome (GOLD analysis project Ga0209727, IMG submission 183995) | Groundwater microbial communities from Rifle, Colorado, USA - Groundwater C1 (SPAdes) (version 2) | ecosystem: Environmental > Aquatic > Deep subsurface > Groundwater | place: Rifle, Colorado... | reverse complement strand
TGAAAGATAAAATCAAAGAAATTGGACTATATGATCTTGTACCGACTTCTGGTAAGGAAGCTGTGGAAAAAACAATAAAATCAATGGAAAATCCATCATTAGAAAACTTTGATCCCCTTATGACTGCTCATAATATGATTTTAGGTAATGCTATGGAAATAGCAGGATTAGAAGTTTTAATAGACAACGAGGATGGAACAGAGAGATGCCCCATCTGCTTTCTAAAAGCTGATAATTGGATTGAATTTGCCGCAAGAGATACAAAAATAATGTACGAAGAGTCCTTCAAAAAAGATATTCAATAAAGGAGAATACCGTGGGAAAAGGGATTGATTTAGCCAGAGGGGACGCGCCAGAACACGCCGAGATATTAGATGATTTTAAAGACCAACTTATCATAGTTATGTTGAAAAGATTAGAAAAATTATCAGGAACCGTTAATATCCCTATGGAAGAAATGGATGATACTGGGAATGATATGGTAGCTTTTAGCATTATAAATAAAGTATTTAAATTTGAAATGAGGAAAAAATCATGAACGATGAACCAAAAGTAACTCTATCTGATGGAAGTCCTGTTACCTCTAACCATAAAGAAATCAATCCCAATACCGGCCAACAGAAAGGATATATAGTTCTTTCTGAAGAGGAACGTGCAAAGGGATTTGTTAGGCCAGTACGCCGTAGCTATCGACATGTAGGCAATCCGCCCAAATACCCCATACGAGATTTAACCGAGGAAGAAAAGGAACGTCATAAACAATGGAATTATGTTGCATTTGAAATATATCCAGATAGTGAATCTCCCGTCACCGGACGTTTTTATACAAAAGAACAATTGAATGGGGGTTGTAATACGGTTACAACTATGGGCCAAGCCATTGCTGAAACCTATGCAAGAGACACCAAATTTTATGGCGGTACTTTCTGTTGCGGATGTGGAAAACATCTCCCAGTAAATGAATTTGTATGGGAAGGAACTAACGAAATAGTGGGATCGTAAAATGAATAATTCTATAGAAATAGCAATTTTCGGAATTTTATTATTGTTACTGCTAAACTTAGTATGGTATTGGGGATATCAAAAAGGAAAAGAAAACATAAAATCCAAAGTAGAAAAAATAAGAAGTACTTGTTTTCATTCAGAAGAACCCTGTGGAGATGGACCTTGTGATATTGCATTATTAGTGATACGAAAAGTAAATAATATTTTGGACTACAAATGAAAATATCTAAATGGATATATAAAATATTCTATTGCTCTTTATTTAGACATGGATTGGTAAACTTTGTTAATGAAAGTGGAAAATGGTGTATTATGTACGATAAAGAATTTAAATAATGCCCATTATTAGCAAAAATATAAAAGAAGTTCCCGATATAGATGGAATTAAATACATCAAATATACTCGTACCACTAGTGTTAATAATTCATCAGGGGAGTTTTATTTAACATTTCCAGAACATTTAAAGGAGATCGCTAAATCTGTATATAGACAATGGGGAGAACACCATCGTCCTATTCCTTACGATGATAGAAATAACAGAATTTATGCCAAAACATTAGAAGAAGCCAATACTAATTGGGGAAATTTAATAATACGATGCCTAGATTTCATTAAAACTACTACTAGGGAAAAAGTTATTTTAATAAATGTATCTATGAAAGTATTCCTAAAAGGAGATGATGGATATTGTATTTTAAGTAGAGATAATATTTCATTTTGTGATGTTAGTCCTACACTTGGAATAAATTATGAAATTTGTTATAAAATTGGTGAAAGACTATTTGACGAAGATAATCATTATATACGTGGAGAACTTTCTTCTGATAGGGAATCCCATTCCGCCGTAGTTCCATATACTAAGGAACGTGAAGAATTTTTAGTCTCGCTTGTTAAAAGTATTGAAAATGCCGCTTTGAAAATAAACAATTTTCTAGAAGGAATTCAGAAAGATCCCTTGGCGATTGATACTGAAATTAAAAAAGCACTACCTGAATTTATACCTAGAAGGAAAAATATAACTTGAAAATAATAATTATCAATAATATTTTTAGTAAAGTTACCACTAAAGAAGATGCTGAAATACTTGCCAGTTTCTTATGTTATAAACAAGTTTATTTCAAACAAACTGCATACAGAAAAATTGAAAAATCATATGTTAAGCCGTTAGTTAAAAAGGGTCAGTTCCTTACTGGATTTATCACTCGTATAGAAGAATACTGCAAATCAAGAAATATTCCTCTTGAAATAGTACATCCTCCCCCCTCCCTACCAAAAGAATATTACGATATCACGGACGAAAAAATTAAGAACACCCCCTTACCTAGGGGATACAATTTAGATCAAATACAAGTGGAAGCCGTACAGAATGCTGTGTACTATACTAGGGGGGTTATCGCGTATCCTACCGGCAGTGGGAAGACAATTATATTCCTATCATTTCTATCCTTATTTCCAAAATCCCGAGCGTTAATAATTGTAAACTCTCAAGATTTACTTTTTCAAACTTCTGATAAAGCAAAAGAATTTTTCCCCGGAGAAGTGGGAATAATCGGAGCCGGAATAGATAACCCAAAACGTATAACTGTCGCTACGGTGCAATCTCTAGTAAAATCTGTAGAAATAGAGAAGGAGTGGTTTAATTCGATAGATATTGTAATCACGGACGAATCACACCACCTGAGTTCCCTTGCTCCTCCGTTCGATACTGGAAAAGGAGGAACATACGCAAGAGTACTTTCAGTTATCAATGCCCCCATTAGACTGGGGTTTACCGCTACACTACCATATATAGAGGAAGCGAAATTTGCTTTGGAAGGTTACATAGGACCAGTTATATCAAGAAAAAAGATTTCTGAGGTAGATAGATTGGCTAAAATAAAAATTATTTTAAAAAAGTTGCCTATAACACTAGCCGCTAGAGAAGCAAAATCATACCAAGAAGTATATAAATTTGCCGTTACTTTCAATAGTCGTAGACATAAATTAGTTTTACAAACAGCTGATAATTTAGTGAAAGCGGGTAGAACGGTACTGATATTGGTAACTATTGTTCAGCATGGTAATAATATTCTTGATATGGCCCGTAGATTATTTCCTCATTTAAAAATTGAATTTGTATGGAGTAAAATACCAGGAACCGCCCGTAAAATTATCAAAGAGGATTTGAATAGTAAAAAAGTAGATGTAGTAATTGCTGATGCAGTATGGAAAGAAGGAGTAGATATTCCTACCTTGGGAGCAATCATAAACGCAGCTGGAGGAAAAAGTGAAATTTTAACTTTACAAAGTATCGGGCGAGGACTTCGTACAGTGGAAGGTATCAAAGAAGATGTTATTTTAGTTGATATTTGGGATCCATCGCATCGGTACATCAAAGACCATTTTTCAGAAAGATTGGTACTTTATTTTTCTGAAAAATGGTTTGGAAGCGAGGAATTCTAAAATATATGAGAAAACGAACTTGGTGCTATGCCCAAAAACCAATTATATATGAAATTACTTGCGATCTATGCCAGGGAACTAATACAACTTGGAGCGAATACATAGATCATATCTGGTGCTATGATTGTGAGAAAGATACCAAGGGAACAGAAGGAATATTTGGGGGTCCAATAGGAATAGGGGTTTGTAATTTACTTGGAATACGTTTCGATAGAATCAATTTGAAAACTAGGAAAATAATGAAACAAAAACGATGGGTGAAAAGAAAGGAGAAATAAAAGATGATACGTAAAAATAAAAACAGATTAAACTGGCTTAGTAAAGACGAGATTGATCATAAGACCATTGAAGATTTCGAGTGGAGTATGGGCAACGGGCAATGTGAACTATGCCATGGCCATAAGCCAAATATGGATTGGTGGACGGATACAATAGGCCACCATAAGAAATGCCCCCTTGCTGCTTTAATGAAAAAAGCAGGGATGAAGCCTATCTATGAAATACCCAATCCCGATAGATCTATTGGAATTTACATTCCCAATGCAGATAAAAATGGAAACGGAATTATTGTACAAATAAGATATAACGATCCAAATAAAAAAGAAAAAATAGCAATGGGAAAGAAGCAATTCTATATCGTGGGGACCACGGGAGGAAAATGAACTTGGATACGAATCTAGAGAGGGAACATTGCCAAATATGCGGTGAAGGATATGACGATGTTTATCGCGTAACAGATGAACTATGGGATAAAGTCACAAAGAAAAATTTACTTTGCATGGAATGCTTCATACTTGAGGCAAAAACAAAAGGGATATATATATTTTGGGAGGGAGACGCAGAAGAGTATCCTTCTGCCGCCGTTCGTAATGAATGGCAACGGAATATAGTTCAAAAACATATTGATGAACTAGCCGCCCTACGCTCGCTGAAGGAGGGGGAGAATTGACAATCAGGATATACTTGGTAGGGATTGTCGTTTTGATGATAATATCAATTGTTTTTCAACAGTTATCCATCAGGGAATTGCGCGAGACGATAACTATACAAACCAAGACCATTGTCTTTCAGGATAATGTAATAAAGAATCAAAGTTACACCATTGCAAGGAGTATGGCCGTTATATATAAATTAGAATCCGTAATGGATAATCAGGACCGGGCCATTAAAAGGTACCTGGCTGTACGCAAATAGAACCCCGCCCTCGGTGAAGGATGATGGACATCGGCCCCTGGACCTTCCGCTACGATGAAGAAACGCGGGGAGTGTACGTGGAGTCCGGCGACTTCCACCACGATGTTGCGCTCACCGTGAACGGGGATTTCAGGAACAGGGCCGAGCGGTTACGGTACGCGGAGTGGCTGGCGGGGAGACTGAATGGGGAGGGGAGGGAGTGAGGATGATTAACAATTCGTACCATAAGAGGTTGTCAGGATGGGAAGCATTCGACCACATTACTATGCAAATTGTTCCACGCTACAAAACGAGTGGCCTATCGGGAGACGAATGGCGGCAGAGTGTCCGCGTCGAATTTTGGTTCAAGGGACACTTAGTTCATGATTACACGACTAGGGATATGAATACGGCTATCCTATTCTTAGGGAACGAGTGGATGTTGGCGCAGGAACCTATTCCAGATAAAGTTATCGCCCTTGAAAAAGATTTATGCGACCAGCCCTCATGTGGCAAGCCCGCCTTAATCACCTACGCGATCAAGCAAGAGTTTTCTGACCGAGGGCATAAACTCGACAAGGATGATCTCTATGGGATCGCGTACCGCCGATTCTGTGAAGATCACCTACGCCGGGGGGATTGTTCGCGGGAAGATTCCGATGACAACTACGAAGCAATAACCCCGCCCTCGGTGAAGGAGGAAGGGAAATGCTAATTAGATGCCAAGGACTCGCCATTATACTTCTTGGAGTAATATTATTGGTATCTCGTATGCCAATATCAGGAAATGAAACTGGTGCAGCGGCAACGTATATAACAATAGGGGTGTTGGCAATAATATATGGAGGAGCATCGTTGATAATTTTTGGCGGTGAGTAGATTGGAGGGAATAAAATGCCTGGTCCAGTAAGTCAAAGTAGTCGTGGTCCGTCAAACGATACTCCCTATGTTCCATCATGGTGCTATAAAAATGGACCAAAGATGTGTCCATGCGGCCATCATGAAGGATACCATTCTGATGATGGGGAATGTTTATTAACTTATAAATGTAATTGTTCTGGATTGCCTCCCTCATGTCGAACCCCGATAGGAGAAGAGTAATGGAATCTGAAAAAGTATTTATAGCCCGACACCCTCTAACATATATAAAAGATGTAAAATTTCATACAAATGCTGATTGCCCTTCATTTAGAAGAGCACATCCAGATTACAAAAAAATTATAACTAGAAAAGAAGCTGAAAAACTTTACAGATACTGCAGATTATGTGAAGGTAAGAATAACAAAAATGAAAGATTCTGATGAATTTAAATACTTTGATAAAGGAGATAAGGATGGAGATGAAACAATAATTAGCACATTCCAAACTTTTAATATTCCTAATTGCACTGAAGAAGAAGTATTAAAATATATAGAATGGATGAAAAATAAAGTAACTGAATTATTTTTTAAACAAGTGGACAAGGAAATAATATGGGGAATTTCTCCAATTCAACAAAGCAAAGAACTTATATCAAAAATTATCCCCGTTACTTCTTGCATTTGTTGTAAACACTGGAGAATTAATCTTGATAGAACCCCTCTTATTGGTATGTGCGAAAAAACTTATAAAGATTCAAGTTATGATGCAATATGCAATAAGTGGGAAAAAATAAATTAAAGAAGGAAAAAATGAAAATTAAATTAAAAACTAAAATTGAAAAAGAAATAGAGGTAGATATAGAATTTCCCATTTATATGAGACATGATTGTAGCGGAGATGATTATGAGGCAAATATTTATACCAAAAGATTATCAGAAAGAAATCATATTAGTCTCCATAAAGATATTAGATGTAGAAATAATGAAATTTCATATGAATTAGAAATAGAGAATAGTTTAGTAAATGGAGATGCAGATTACTTCTTAGGTGAAGGAAAATATAAATCGAGTAAAGAAGAATTTGAAAAAATATTAAAAGAATTCAAAGAAAAATTAAATGCTATATGATCTACGTCGATGAATTAAAAAACCATGGTTGGCGTCTACGAGGGAGAGTTACCCTAAATTGTCATATGTTTACTGACGGATATTTGGAAGAATTACATAGATTCGCAAATAGAATAGAAATGAAAAGAGAATGGTTTCAAGATGAAAAATATCCTCATTATGATCTTACCCCAAAAAGAAGAAAAATAGCCGTAGAGCACGGAGCCATAGAAATAACCACTAAGGAATGGATGAAAAAAGAAAGAACAAAAATTTTATTGGATAAAATAGAAAATGAACTTTTTGGAGAATTAACTGCTAATACCTATAGCACACCACCGCCAATAGGTAATTTATCTATGAAAGATATTACAGATCTTTGGGAGAAAATAAATAAAAACATTCCCCCAGAACCCTATCCAAATATGAAAGATGGAGTAATAAATCCAACAGATGCTGAAATACTTTTACCTTTAGCAATAAATATAAAAAGAGATCCAAATGGAAAACTAATTTCATTTAAATGTTTTGGAAAAAACTTCAAAATAATTAAATACCTTCCAGAGAGAACCATCTATTTATTTGATTTAGAATCTGTAGGAATAATGAAAAGAAAGGAAGAATAATCAAATGGAAAAAACTATGAAAAGTAGAAAAGTAATAGAAATTACTATTGATAAAATGAAGACAAACTACAGGTTAGAATTATATCATCGTTACGGAGGATCTGAACATGGCCATTCTGATAAATTAATAAAATCAATTAAATGTCCTCCTTATGAAGTACTAAAAGAAATTGAAAATCTTTTTGATTTAAAATAGTGAATAATTTAACCATAATGCTTTTTGATGTTATTCCCTATTTAAATGATAGGGGAATACCATTTAATTCTTCCCGACAAGAACGTGGATGGTTAGGCGTAGCGTGCCCTTTCTGCTCAGATACTGGAGAGCATTTAGGCATTAATATTACCTCAAATTTCATCAGTTGCTGGAAATGTTCTACAAAAGGAAGCATATCCAAATTAATTAAAATTTTAGAAAACCATGTAACTTTTCCGGAAACTCTGGAGGTAATGGAGAAATATCAAAATCCTAGTAGACTATCATTAATAGAATATTCAGAAGAAAGTAAATCAGGAATTACTAAATTAGAAATACCAAAAAATTACGTTAAATTATCTTGGCCTACTATTCCTGATATAGTAATAAAATTTTTAGCTAAACGTGGATTCGACCCAGAATCTGTAATAAGAAGTAGAGAACTTTATTATGGCGGACACGTAGGGGATTTCAAGTTTCGATTAATTCTACCAATAACTCTCAGAGGACGATTAGTAACTTGGATCGGCAGAGACCTAACTAATAGATCAAAAATAAAATATCGAAATTTGGAAGAGGAAAAAAGTATATTTCCAGCAAAAGAAACTTTATTTGGATTCGATGAAACTCCCCCTGGAAAAAACATAGTCGTTGTCGAGGGACCTCTTGATCAGATCCGATTAGGAGCAGGATCTGTAGCTACTTTTGGAACTCAATGGACAGCTTCGCAAGTGAAACTACTAAGAGAATTAAACGGTAGTAAGATATTTATCTTGTTCGATTCGGAGGAGATTGCTCAGAAATCTGCAAAGAAGTTATCAGAACAAATTTGGTGGACTGAATCGGAAGTAATTGAATTAAATGGAGTTAAAGACCCCGGAGAGTTAACTGTTGAACAAGGGAAAGAATTGATGAGATCCTTGCAATGACTATAGCAAGAGTATTCCCTAGAAAAACTAAAGCATCCCCAGATGATTCCTTGGCATTCTTCGGACCACCTGGGTTACTATTACCAGAAATAAAAAAAGTGGAGATATCCTTTACTTTTACTTGGGACCTAAAATTAATAGAAATTTTAGAAAAAAGTTGGAAAGATGTTGCTCCTATAAATATTGGTGGTCCTGCATTAGGAAATAAAGGGGAAGAATTTATCCCTGGTAAATATTTAAAATTAGGATATGTCATTACATCTAGAGGATGCCCAAATAAATGTTGGTTTTGTTCTGTTTGGAAAAGAGAAGGAAATATCAGGGAATTAGAAATAAAAGATGGTTGGAATATACTAGATGATAACCTATTAGCTTGCTCAGAAAATCATATTAGAAATGTCTTTTTAATGCTTTCACGCCAAAATCATCGACCAGAATTTACTGGAGGATTAGAAGCAACTAAATTAAAACCATGGATAGTAGATCTACTCATAAAAGCCAATCCTTCTCAAATATTCTTTGCATACGATACGGAGGAAAAATATGAATCTTTAATCAAAGCGGGGAGCATGCTGAAAGAAGCAGGGTTTACTTTCAATCAACTCAGATGTTTTGTTTTAATAGGATTTCCTAACGATACTATACAAAAAGCAGAAAATAGGCTATTTAAAACGGTCAAGGCAGGGTTTTTACCAATGGGTATGTTATATAAAAATGAAAAAGGAGATAAAAACAAAGAATGGTCCAAATTCCAAAGAAATTGGGCTAGACCCGCTATTATCAAATCGTTGATAAAACAAAATAATGCAATTTTAAAGATAGAAAAAAACATAAAGAAAGAATTAGCAGGGCTTTTCTTTTGAAATCTAAAACAATCAACATAGAAAAAGTTTACTCTTTATCAGATTCCATCGACAAAGAAGAAGGAAAAGTAGCCTACCATAGATATAATGAAATGTTAAAAAATGTAGCAAATTATCATGGATTCGGATTCTGCCCAACAGTAGCCGCATTCGTTGCATTATCCCCCAACAATGATTATATGGGTAATATCCGGTCCCTCGTCAGTATTATGATCGGTATTAAAAATAAAATCCCTCCAAATAAAATTATAGTTTCTACTTATAATCAATGTAAAAGTAGAGCAATTGAATTCCTAATCGGAAATAAGGATTTCCTAGCAGAAACTTCAGGACCAAAAACTAGAAATTTTTACTTAAATATTTTGCTGCCCAAAGACCCTAAATATATTACACTTGATGGGCATATGTGTTCCATTTATTCTGGTAGACGATACCGTATGAAAGAAGTAGCAGAGTTGAAATTAGTATCTTCCCCAAAAAGATACGACGAAATGGCCGAAGTATTTTTCAAAGTAGCTAGAAAACATAAATTACTTCCGAATCAATTACAAGCAATTTTGTGGTTTACTTGGAAAAGGACCGAGCGTATAGTATTCTCCCCTCAGCTATTACTTTGGGGAGCAGGAAATCATTGGAATATCATAAGAGATCCTAGTTTAATCCAACCCTTCCAACCAAAAGGAGATCAAAAATGACCGAAGATATTCAGAAACTTAAAGAAAGAATAGCAGAATTAGAGAATCAAAATAAAATTAAAATTAAAAACATAATAATGGAAGTACAAAATGATAATATCCCCATCATTGAAGTAGATTTAAAACAAGATTTTGGTAAATCTCAATCGGGGAAAACTAACATAATCGCCAGTACTGGAGGATTTATTCCCATTCTTGGCGCTGAAGGATTTTCCTTAAATCTGAACGCCGTCAAGAAATAGCTTTATGCTCAGACGGATTCACCGCTCTGATAAGGGAGTAGAAAAACGTATCATTACAGGAATGATCATTTCTGACAAGGTAATAACACATCTTGCTCCATTCGCTGATCCAAACGTATTCGAACTAGAGGTCAGCAAAAATATCGTTCGATGGATTCTAGATTATTTTGACCGATATAAATCTGCTCCAAAGAATCATATTAAAGATTTGTACGAAACAGAAAAAGGAAAACTCAAACAGGGACTAGACGAAGAAATTGAATTATTCCTGGCTAAGTTATCAGAGGAATATTTATCAGAAGGAGGACCCGACGGAGTAAACGATGATTTTATTATCGATAAAGGCAAGGAATATTTAAAGACTCAGCATTTAAGAAGGACTGCAGAAGGTATTACTGCTCTATTAGATATAGGTAAAACTGAAGAAGCTGAAAAATTCTATGAAAGTAAAAAAAAGATAGTTGACGAAGTCACTTATAAATGGTCTAAACCACTAGATGATCCTAATTTTTTAAATTCAGTTTTTGAAGAAAAAGAAGTTCCTCTATTTAGAATGAAAGGTAAATTAGGAGATTTATTAGGTGATCTTCATAGAGGATGGTTAATAACTGTAATGGGGCCTGCAAAACGTGGAAAAACCTGGATTCTAGAAAATTTCGCATTCGATGCTATGATGTCTAGAAAAAGGGTAGCTATGCTTTCTTTCGAAATGAAAGATAAGCACCAAGCTACCAGAATGTATAAAGAATTAGGAGTTATGGGAGAAGGAGACGAAAACCAAGGTTATATTTATCCTAGTTTTGATTGTTTGAATAATCAAGATAATTCCTGCAATAATTTAGAACGTATGAATAGGGAAACCCGCCCCCCTAAATTCGACCCTAAAGCCCCCGGAAGGTATCGACCGTGTACGGCCTGTAGGAAGATACCCGGAGGGGGTAATTTCTTAGCTACAACGTGGTTCTTCGTGGCAGATCGGCCTAAATTAAGCCTACCTAATACCCGTAAAGAGATCAAACGTTTCAATAAAATGTTCGGTAAAGACTTGCTCAGAATGATCAGCTTCCCTGCCTATTCCGCTACAATGTCGGACGTAGAAGATCAATTAGATGAATTAGAAAGAATTGAAGGATTTATACCCGACGTTATAATCACCGACTACGCTTCAATCATTTTATCAGAACGTAAATTTAATGATCCTCGTCATGATGTTGACGATGTATTTAAAGCTCATAAACGATTGGCTCAATCCAGATCTGCGTTAGTAGTAACCGGAGCACAATCGTTAGGATCTGGAAGATCCGCCCTTACCAAAGATTTACAAGATGAAAGTGATATCGGAGTAAATGCTTATATTTTGGCTCATGTAGATATAATGATGTCTCTAGATCAAACTCCTGAAGAAAAAGAAAAAGGAGTATGGAGAACTGGAGTGTTGGAGCATAGATGGAAAAGATTTAACAAACGAAGGCAAGTGATGATGCTTCAACAATTAGAATTGGGCCAGCCAATTATTGATACAGAATTTGTATTTTATGATGGAAATAAAGGGGGAAAGAAAGATGAGTGATACAAAATCTATTAGATTATATAAAATAATGAGTGAAGGTGGGGGAGAATTAAGTAAAAAATTTGTAAAATCGAAGCTATATGTCGATCATATAATAGCTGGTGGGGGGCTTATAACAATTGATAGGGGTTTTGTTTATTTTTACGGTTTGGAAAAAGGAGCTTTTGTTAGTTTATTAAATCAAGATCATAACTATTGGTTCGAAATAAAAAGACATTACCCAAATAAATTTGGGGATTTGCCTTTTATATCGTTAGAAACGACGGGGAGGTTACTTTTCATAGGCAAAGAAAAACTCGTAGAAATACTAAATGAATTAGAAAATTCTGATATACTTAAATTCATATGGGATAAAAAAACCGATAAAATTTATTACAAAATAAATGTTCAAGCGTGTAACGAAATGCTTATACGATTTATGGAATTAGAATCGAAATGTGAAGAGGAAATAGCTAAGGAGAATAAAAATGGAAAATAATAGGAATATATCTCAAATTCCATTTGCAAATTTCATAGCTTGTAACCGTTCCGTATTAATAAAATTAGGTCCTTTCGTTACTATAATTTTAGGAGACTTAATAGATTGGGAAAATTACTTAATTAAACAAGAATTAATACAACCCGGAGAGTATTTTTATATGCTTCAAAGTTTATTGAAAAATAGAACTGGATTTAGCGAAGATGTTCAAACATCTTCCACTAAAATACTTCAAGATTTAAATTTTATTCAAGTATCTCGAAAAGGGATACCGGCCAAAAATTGGTATAGAATTGATCGTAATAAAATACAAGAATGGGCGGAATCTGGATTCCGTTCAAAGCGGAATCTGGATTCCGTTCAAAGCGGAATCTCTTTAAGTAAACCTATAATTATTGAACCTATACCAGAATCTTTAGATCCAAAAGATTCTAACGAATCTTTTCTCTCGAAAGATTCGGGGGTTTCACCAAAAGCAGGTGAAACCGACGTTCATAATTTAGGCTTAAATTCAACCCAGTCTTTAATTAAAAGAAATAAATCTATATCTATAGAATTTGAAGTTACCCCTCGTCAACGGTATAGGAAAGACACTCTCGATATTATCAATTATTGGAATTCCTCGCCGGGTTTACCCCATCATCATATGCCGGCATGGAATAATCAAGGCTACGCCAAACCAACAAAAACATTTACAGATATAGTTTCTATCATAGAAAAAGTATTAGATGGAAAACTTTTTATAGGAGAGGGTTTAACTAATAATAAAAATTATTCAAAAGAAGAAATAATTTCGGTGATAGATAAATATAAATTAATAGCTACAAATCTGAATTACCGACCAGTAAATAAATCAATTTTTAAAAATTTGGGGTTAGGTACTTTCTTTTACAATCGTTTTGCCTCGTCAATTAAAAGTCAATTTTTACATTGTTTAGAAAACGAACCTGAACCAGTAACTTTCATGGTTAAAAAAGAAAAAGAGAAAAACCCCGAAAATACAAGATGGTTAAAAGAATTTTATCGTGATAAAATTTTATTAGGGGCGAGTGGAGAGTTTAACCAAAAAGAAGAAAATGATTTTATTATAGGGGCTAATAGACTTCACGATAGAATTAGAGAACTTCATCCACGTTTAAATATGCCAATAGGGGCCAGAGAATGGTGCGAAAAAGTAATAGATTCTTTGATTAATAGATGGGGAATTGATAAAGTTGTTACGGGAAATGTACGATCTTCCCATACTTACACAGAAGTATTAACTCGTTATTTGATAGGTAAGGGAAGAATTGACAGAAGGGGGACCCCTGATATTATTACTAAGGAAAATTCTCCGTATCAACCAGACAGAGGAGATATACTATGATTTACCCATCAGATAATGAAAAGGAAGAAATTTAAAATAATCAATCAAAAGGTATAATAATTGTTCATAAAAAATAATATTGATTTAGGCTTAGCTCCTGTAGTAATAAGTACACGGGAAACCAAGCCAGAAGGGGTGGGTGAGATGAAGTATCAGATAGTGGCTATTCCTGTAGAAGATTGTAGTTGTCTTACAAATTCCGAACGGAGGGAGAACTACATGAAATTCGATCCGAAACTTTTGAAGAAAATCGTACATTCAAAGCTCATTGCTTGTGCTACTGAAATTGGGATTAACAACGCCGACAAGATTTCAAAGGAGATGCTGATCCCGGCATATCTCGATGCAGTGGAAAAGGCCGAAGGGGATGCTCCGGGGTCATCGAACGCAAATATTATCAACATGTACAACGATATTATTACCACGTTGGGGTTAGATCAGGAAGAATCAACTCCGGAAACTCCGGTGGAGGAAGCTCCGATCACTCCTGAGCCGGAACCTGAACCGGAACCTGAACCCGAACCTCCTGCTCCCCCGCCCCCTCCCGTAGCCCGTCGTGTTGGGCGTTCTGCAGCTACCCCTGCCCCCGCCGCTCCCGTAGCCCCCGTTGCCACTCCTACAGCAGCAACTCCTGCTCCCACGGCTCCTACTGTCGCTAAAACTCCGGCTGCTCCTAAAGCTCCAAAACCGGAGAAAGAAAGAATCAAGCGTGTTCCCCCGGCTCCCAAGTCATTTAGTCGTTGGACAGTTTTGGCGGATACTCTTCTCTCGTTGAAAACGGGGACTTTAGAGGAGTTGGTTAATGCTGCTGATCAGTCTTACGCAGATCAGGGAGGGAAAAGTAATATTAAGGAATCCGCTGCAGTAGCCAAATGCGGAGTGTCGTTGCTCAGCAAGATGGAAATTATTACAGTAGCAAATGGATCGTTCACCGTTAACTGAAATATAATCTTGGGGTGGTGCTCTTGGACGAATGTCCCGGAGGAACCTTGACGGGGGTACTTAACAGTGTTCGGTGATAAGACCGAAATAAGTGGTAATCCCCTCACCACCACCATATTTTTAAAAGGGAGTAGTAATTGATCCAATTTCATAGAGAATCTGATTACGCAAATTTAAAATTAGAAAATATATCCCAAGAATTTTGGAAATACTTTCCAGATTGTAGTGGTAAAAAAGTTTTCATTAAACCCAACCTCGTATGTCCTCCCACCCGATGGGATATAGCATCTACTACCAGAGTTGAAGTTGTTTCTCTAGTTATAGAATATTTGATAAGAGAAGGGGCTAATGATATAATAGTAGGAGATTGTGGATTTAAAGACCAATTTGAGCATACAATTAAATTGTCTGGTTATGACCAATTATCTAAAAAATATGGAGTACAATTAATAGGACTTCAGGAAGGACCCCGGTTTCATGAGTTTACCCTTTACCGTAGGGATGGATATTTATCCTTATTCGGGGCCAAATTTTCTAATACTATGTTGGAATGCGATTTCGTCATAAATGTTCCTAAATTGAAAGTTCATAATATGTCGGGAACTACGATATCTATCAAAAATTGTATGGGCATGATGGCCCAAAAAGGTAGTATGCACCCACGTGGAAGTTGTGATATTCTTCATAAAAGACTTCATGACTTATATTTTCTTATTAAAGATAGAGTTGCTGCTTGTGTTTTAGATGGTATCGTAGGATCAGAATATTCGGAACAATGCGGAATTCCTAAACCAGCTAATATTTTAATTTCAACAAAAGATATGTACGTTATGGACGTAGCTGCTACCAAAATATTAGATATTGATCCAAGTAGAGTGGGATATTTGGAATATATACGAAAATCATCTGCCAATATTCCTCAATTCGATGATATTGAAATACCCGAAGATTTAATTACACCATTTGAACTTCCTGTGGGGTATTGATGAAAGAAAATACTAGGATTAAGGAGAATCAATAAATGGATAGAAAACTTCCATTTAGTCTAGACACCTATAATATATGGAACGAAAGTTGTAAGAATAAAAATATTACTAAAAAACAGAGAGATACATTATTTATTGAATTAGAGTATTTTTATTCTCGTGTAAAAATAGCCCACGTTATTACATATCTTAATGGTTTTGTTGGGACTGGGGCACTAGTAAAACCAACTTCTCATATAACACCCAATATCAATAAAATTTGGATTTACAATGTGGGATTTAATTTAAAGGGCGATAAAATTATTCCTATTTATAACGCAGAAATGACAGTAGATGAAGCAGAAGATCAAAAACGGTGTCTACAAAAAGTTTTGGGAAATTTTAGTCTAAAAGAAAGAAAGGATCTACCTGAGTTGAAAGAAAAGATGACATCTTGAAAAAAGATATTAGAGAACTAAAATTTGGGTCTATAGTTGGATTTAGAAATGATTCCCTCGTATGCCCCCAAGCATTTGGAGGTGATATTTTTGCTGGCTGCAGTTTTCCATGTCATTTTTGTTTTTGTAGAGAAATGGAAGAAGGACTTTACACACGGTACTACGAAGGATGGTCAAGAGATTTAGTCAGAGCTTGTAATCCAGAAGATTTTAAGAAACTTTTTGATAAAGCCTATGGTTCTGATAAACAATATACAGATTGGCACGTTCAATGCCTTCGTAGAGGACTCCCTTTCAATATGGGAAGTAAATCAGAAGTATTCTGCCTAGAGGATATGAGAGATAATGTAGTAGTCCCCGTTCTCAAATTATTCAAAGAATATAAAGTTCCTATGATCATAGAAACTAAAAGTCATTATATTGGAATGCATAGGTACCTTGATTTATTAAAAGATATGAATGTAGCTGTTATTGTATCTATTATGGGGGGTAGTGATACCCTCAATTACAAATTAGAACCGGGGAATCCCCCTGCATCTATGAGATGGTCCCTAGTCAAGACTTTAAACAACCTAGGGATTTGGACCGCTGTACGTTGGGAACCAATCCTAGTGGGAATCAATTCGAAGGAAGACATGTTGGAAGGGTACGCCGAGATGGCATCCCGTACCGGAGCTAAACATGTTAGTTTCTTTAATTATCGGACTTCAAATTACAAAATAGCTCAAAAAGAATTTGAAAGCCGGGGATTCAATTACGTCAAACTTTTGGAAAAGAATCTAGATGAAAATTGGACCCCCGTAGGAAAACAATTTAGAGATATTTTGAGAAGTAAAAATGTCCCCGCTTCTTCTCCTGATTTCGTAAATTTTCCATTTAGTAATTCTTGTGAAAGTTGTTGCGGAGTGGATGGGTTATTCGTTCCCTATGAATTCACCTTTCAACATGCTTGTAAAATAATAATGGAAAAAGGTTCGGTTTGTTGGGATGATATGGAGGAAATAACATTTAGACAACCAGAGGCTTACGATAGAATGAAAGAAATTTGGAATGGAAAAGGACAATATTTTTCTTTGAAGGATAGTCCAGAAATTATAATTTTGGATAAAGATAAAAATGGAATGAATATTTATGGAAGAAAAGAAGAAGGAGCTATTGAAGAAAAAAAAGGATTATTATTTTGAAAAAAATATTAGTAACTGGAGGAGCAGGATTTCTTGGTTCTCATTTATGTAAAAGATTATTAAATGAAGGAAATGAAGTTCTTTGTGTAGATAATTTTTATTCATCCACCAAAGAAAATATTCTTCCTCTTTTATCAAATCCTAATTTTGAATTATTAAGGCACGATATAACTTTTCCATTATATGTTGAAGTAGATGAAATTTATAATCTTGCTGCCCCTGCTTCTCCTATTTATTATCAAAAAGATCCTGTTCAAACTATTAAAACAATAGTTCATGGGGCAATAAATATGCTAGGATTAGCAAAACGAACAAAAGCTAAAATACTTCAAGCATCTACATCGGAAGTTTACGGAGATCCTTTGAGGCATCCTCAATATGAAGATTATTGGGGAAATGTAAATCCTATAGGGATTCGATCTTGCTATGATGAAGGAAAAAGATGTGCAGAAACTTTATTCTTTGATTATTATAGACAACATAAACTTTTTATCAAAGTGGTAAGAATTTTCAATACTTATGGACCTAATTTAGCCACTGGAGATGGAAGAGTGGTATCTAACTTTATTTTACAAGCTTTAAAAAATGATCCTATCACAATATATGGGGATGGAAGGCAAACTCGTTCTTTTTGTTTTATAGATGATACAATAGAAGGTATTATAAAAATGATGAATACCAATGATATTACTGGTCCTATAAATATAGGTAATCCAATAGAAATAGATATAAAAACGTTGGCTCAAGTAATAATAAAATTAACAAAATCAAAATCAGAGATAATTTATAAACCATTGCCTGGAGATGACCCCATTCGACGTAGACCTGATATAACTATGGCTAAAGATAAATTAAAATGGGAACCAAAAGTTACATTATCTGACGGATTAGAACAAACTATAAAATATTTTAAAGATAGGTTAGGGAGATGAAATGGAACTTTCGATAACTAAAACTATTTTAGCAAATGATGATATTCTAGAAGTTGATAATCCAAAATTATATATTGATAAATGGGAAGTAAAGGAATTTGTAAAAAGACTTCCATTAGGACCCAAATATACAGTAATATATACATTAGATGACAAAGGACCCCTTTTAGTAGTTAAAAAATTAATTATGATTGTAATGAATATCAAAACAAAAGAGGATATGGGAGCTTGTTTTTTACCAGAATCTTGGGACGGAAAGAGAGTTAGACGAAAGGTCATAATACCTACATTGAATTAAAATTACAAATAAAATGATATAAAATAAATTGAAACTATTCCGTTTTCTGTAGAACTAGTAGGGAGGAAAAACGTGACGGGATTTGAACGATGGGAATCTTTAATATTATTTATAGTTTGGGGATTAATATGTTATATTTGGGGTTATTCTGAGAGAGAGCCAAAACGTAGTGGATATAGCTACCAACCAAAACTTCCTACTAAAAAACCAAATGGTATTGCTCCTACCCATCCACCTACTAATATGTGTAAAGGAGGATGGAACTCTCCTCCCATAACTCCAAGGCCAATTAATCCTCCCACTGGACAAGGGAGGAAAGATAATTGACCAAACGGGAATATATGGACAGAACTATTGAATTATTTAAATCAGGAGCAGCAACGGAAGATCAATGGGAAGAATTAGCTCAAGCCTTAGTATTCGTATCAGAAATGAAATATTTACTGCCTGATTATACTTCTTTACTATGGGCAATTGACGAAGTGGTAGAATTTGACGAAAGAGAAGAAGAAATGGAGATAAATCATTAAATGACTATATTTAAAGATTACTGGGAGTTGCGCGAAATAGTCAAAACCATTATCCCTCGTAGATCTCAACTCGAATCAATGGAGAAGCATAAAGGATTAGTTCGTGAGAAAGGCCGTAAAGTAAATTATTCCGAATTTTCATTCGATAGCGAAAAATTTGAAGTTAAACAGCGAATGCTAAATAAAGAGGAAATTACTTCATTTATTGAAGTTTCATTAAGAGCCGCTCATTGTCCACTTCCTTTAAATTCAGATACTTACGATGCCCTATCTTGCAGTTACCAGTGCAAATATTGTCTGCCGCCATTAACTAAAATACAAATGTGGGGCGGAAAGAAAAAGAATATTAAGGATATCAAAGAAGGAGATTTGGTAGTTTCATTAAAAACTTACAGAACTCACTTAGAATCAGAAAAGTCAGTAGTTACAAAAATAATGAGTCGAACCGCAGAAGATTTGATAGTTATCAAAATAAAAGAAAAAATTTTAAAACTTACTTTAGAACATCCTGTATTTACTAGTAGAGGATGGATAGATGCTGGACAATTAAGTATTCATGATATGATTGTTTTTTATCCCCCCAATAATTCTAATAAATGGGCATGGAGAAGAATTGAATCTATATATAGAGCAAAAACTAGCAATAAAAAAATAGTTTATAATTTTGAATGCGTGCCCAATAATAATTATTTCGCGGAGGGGATTTTAGTTCACAATTGTTTTGCAGATTCATTCCGATCATCATTATATACATCATTTTTTGATAATCCCAAAGAAATTGGAATACGCCATTGCCGACCGGAATACTTCCGAACGGAGATGGATAAATTAATGAAATTTCGAGGCCAAAAGATTGATGGACCAGAATTACCAAAAGCAATAAGTCTTCAAATTCCCATCCGTCTAGGAATTCGATTTGAAGATTTTCTTCCTATCGAAGCGCAAAAAGGAATTAGTTTGAATTTCATGCGTTATTTATCAGATCAAGTTTATCCTATTATGGTGAACACAAAATCAGCGTTAATCGGTAGAGAAGACTACGTTAGAGCTTTGGCAGATAATAAGGCCGGTTCTGCTGTCCATATGACTATGATATCTTCTGATGATGCTTTAAATAAAAAGTTAGAGCCTGGGGCACCTTCCTTCTCCCAACGCTTACTTGCTGCAAAAGCTCTTGTAGATGCAGGGGTTAGGGTGGTAGCTAGGATCGAACCCTTAATGATTTTCGTAAACGATGAAAAAGATGCAGTGGAAGAATGGATCAGTAGAGTAAAGGAAATTGGAATCAAGCACATTACTTTCGATACATATAGTTATTCCGCTTCCGCCCCCGGAGTAAAGCGCCAAATGGAAATGTTAGGGATAGATTTCCATCGAATGTTTCTTATAATGTCAGATAGTCAGTGGCTAGGTTCCCTAGTCTTAGGGGAATTTATGAAATTAATGAAAAATCAGGGATTCTCTTCATCCACTTTTGATTTTGGCAACTCTCCTATCAATGACGACGATATTTGCTGTTCTATATCTGACATCTATCTTCCTTTAGGTGGAGGATTCTCCTACGGAAACAATATGATTGCAGCTAGGTTTGTTCGAAACAACGCCCCCCGACCCGTAACGTGGGGAGAATATAACACTTTCGTAGAGGAACGTGGAGGGTGGTTATCAGAAACTTTGATGAAAGAAGTTAAGAACTCGTGGAATTTAAGAATGAGCAATCCGGCTTATTTTCCGGATTGGGCCCAAGGAATGGAACCATATGGAAGAGATCGAGAGGAAAACATAATTTGGAGATATATTGAAAGTTCCGATTTCCGTCTAGAAATGTTGGAAAATTTGGTACGGTGAATGAAAGTATCAGGTATTTATATGATAGTTAATAAAATTAATGAAAAAAGATATGTCGGATCTGCTGTAAATTTATATAGTAGGTGGACTAATCATTTATGCGAACTTCGTAAAGGAACTCACCATTCTCTTTATTTTCAAAGGGCTTATCATAAATATAGAGAAGAAAATTTTGAATTTATAATAATGGAAATAGTAAAAGATTTGTCTCAATTATCTTTCAGAGAGCAAACTTGGTTAGATTACTACCAATCATATGACGATAGATATGGGTATAATGTTTGTAGATATGCTAATTCTTGTTTAGGAAATAAACATTCAGAAGAAGTTAAGAAAATAATTTCTCAAACTAGTAAAGATCATTGGTTAGATCCAGAATATAGAAATAAAGTAATTTCTCTTTTGAAAGGCAGAAAGAAAAGTCCTGAACATAAAATAAAAATATTAGAAATGAATCAAGAAAGGGGAAAAGATCCTAATTTTAGAAAAAATCAGTCAGTTGTTGCTAAAAAACAATGGGCAGATCCAAAATTTAGAGCTAAAATGGCGGAAGGGTTTATAAGGAGAAGCAATAACCCAAAATATTTAGCCAATTTATCTGCTTCCCTTATTGGAAGACATCTTAGTCCGGAACATATTGCCAAATCCGTTGAAGGAAAAGCAAAAGCTAGAAATAAAAGAAACTTAAATTTTGAAGCATTGTAAATAACAATTTTGAAGTTTTTCAATAAAGGGAGAAAAAATGAAAAATTCTTTTCTAGGCACTGGACGGAGGGTTCACCCCAAGTTCTCCGATTTTTGGAGGAAACTTTCAAAGATCCTCCGATTAAACCGGATTATAAGGCAGGATATGATGTTACGGTGGGAGATGCAAAAATTGAAATTAAATCTTGCGAAGAATGGATAAAGTCTAAGGGAAAAAATGGAAAAGGTAGTAGTGGCCCAAGAAGACGTGGACGTTTTCATTTCGATAGAGGAACGGAAGCAGATATGATTTTATTTGTACTCGTCAAAGAATCAGAGGAGTTAGAATTTGCTATCCGATTTCCGGAACAATTTGAAGTTCGTAATTTGGAAAGAACTAAAATAATTCCTTGGAATAAAGTATTTACGGAGGAGGAATAAATGGACTACACGGAGAAATTAGTTACCGCAGCCAAGAATTATTTAAGGTCATCTACTTGTAAATGTAAGTATAGTGGAAATTGTCCTCAAGAAACTTTACAATCTTTGGTAGATGATTATAAACCATCTACTATTGTTATTATCAAGAAAAAGAAGGGTACCAAATGAAACTGAAAATTATTAGTGATGGTACCATACCAGGGACTAAAGTAATAAATGCAGAAACTGGAGAAAGTATTGATAATGTCCAATCTTTTGTAATAACAGCTTATGCCAAAAAGGGAATAGTAGAAGCAACTATCAAATTAGTTCATACAGAGTTTGATATGGTAGTTGAAAAAAAGAAAAGAGTAAGAAAACCAAAATACCCTGACTCTACCGCATATTCTAAAAATTGTATAGAATCATATAAGAAAACTATAATGGAAGGAGAAGGATTAGTTGATTTGGAATACGTAGAAAACCACGGAATAAACCCTGATGACCGTCTTAGTTGGTGCATGTGGCAGTACTTTACAAAAGTATATTCTGAAAATAAATTAATCAAAATAAAAGTACCGGATATTGTAGAATTTATACGTGGAGAAGTTGGAAGGGATCATTCAGAAATTGAATTTAAATTCGATAGAACGACGGCGAATCATAGCATAAATAAATTTTGTTTCATCGGTCTATTAAATAAACATAAAAAATCAGATGAATGTTTTTATACCTTCTCCAACTCCGTAAAGAGACGGGGATTAGAATTTTTCCGAAAAGATAATCATTTTATGCGAGGGCATTTTCAGTCAGATTCAAACGGAATTTTCAATTTAATGGAGGAAATAAAATGAAGGTTAAAGATGAAGGAAAAGATTTATATGAAAGGAGTGGAAAGTTATTTAAATCTGTAATATTAACTATTATATCTTTCTTGCAATGTATTGTTCAAATTGGTATATTATTCTTTACTATTTGGATAACGGTATTTACCAAAGGAAAAGAATTATTTTTTGAATGGACAAATAAAGTAACCACGGAAGATATTATTTCATTGCCATCTTTATTGCGGAAAGGGGAGTAAATTTGGGACTCAGAAATGAATTAGAAGAAAAGTATTTATAATGATTTCATCTATTTACAAAATTATTAATATTAAAACGGGGAAAGATCCCATAGCCCGTTCCAATATGATAATGGGGCAAACAGGAAGAAAAGTATCCCCCGAAGGAAAAATAAGAATGTCAGAGATTATTAAAAATAGGTGGAATAATCCAGAGATAAGAAATAGAATGATAGATTCAATCAGAAAAAAATTAAATGACCCTGAATATAAAAGAAAAGCATCAGAAAGAACTAAAAATCAATGGGAAAATCCAAAATTTAGGGCTAAAATGATAGAGGGGCATAAAAATAGAAAATTAAACGCTGAGAAAAAAGAAAAACCCATAATGATAAGGAGAATAAGGTGACAATTTTGAGAGAATTAGAAGTAGAAAGAATATTTTCATATGGAGTTGCTTTGGAACAATCAGGGAATCAAAAAAACTCTGCATTCTGTTGGGAAAATGTTATTTATATTCTCAACAGCGATAAAACCATGATACTTCGGTTCGAGGCAACTAAGAATGAATTTCCAGAACCAATTCGTTTTTTTCTAAGCGATTATGATTCCCCAAATTTTACTGCAGACGGAAATAGCATAACTTTCCTTCAAAAAGGAGAAGAATTTCTCCGTAAGAAAAAATGTAGAATACCTACTCAAACTTTTCAAGAAGTAGAAGAGTTATTTTATAAATTTTATGATACAGAAAAAATGAAGTGGAAGATCCCTTTTCATAAATCCTCGTTAGACCTTTTGGACGAGAATTTATCGCATATTGAATTTGTAACTAGAGGGGGAGAAATAAAAATACTTCAACGAGATATCTACGCCGGATCTCTGATACTGCTCGAAAGAAAAATAGAAATGGAGGGCCTCGGCTTAACAGAACCAGAAGATGTTCTTCCAGATTCTATTTCTCCTCTTGGAATAAGAACAGGAGATTTCTTAGCATTATTTAATTTCAATGATAAAATTAATATCTATTTTCCAGAAGGATGTAAATATTTTATGATAGATGGACTGCATAATAATATGCAAGCAGTTGTGGCGGGGTGTATTTTCGACGACTGCGGGGGGATTTTGGATTTACAGAAAGAAAAAATAATCCCCCCTATTTTAAAGAGAAGAATAAAATGAAAATTTCCGGTGTATACATGATACTTAATAGAATAAATGGGAAGAAGTATATAGGATCTTCTGAAGATGTATATATTAGATGGGAAAGGGGGCATTTATGGTTACTTCGTAGAGGAGAACATACTCAACACATTCAATCTGCCTATTGTAAATATGGGGAAGAATCTTTTGTATTTATGGTAATAGAATTAGTTTATGATTTAACTCAATTAGTTCCTAGAGAACAAATTTGGTTAGATTACTATGAATCATATAAACAAGAAAATGGGTATAATATTCGGGAAATAGCAGAATCCAATAGGGGGATAAAATGGTCGGAGGAATCTAAAGTAAAGCTATCTGAATTAACTAAAAATAGATACAAAGATAATCCTGAAATTATATCTCAAATATCTGAATCAGTTAAAAATTTATGGGAAGATCCAGAATATAAAAATAGAATGAAAGATGCTATTAAAAAGGGACTTGATAACCCAGAAGTAAAAGCTATAATGTCTAAAAGTACTAAAGATAGGTGGGAAAACCCTAAATTTAAGGACAAAATATTAGAAATTATGAGATCACCAGAATCTCGTCAAATTGGATCTATTCTGAGGAAAAAAGAATGGGAAGACCCTGATATTCGATCAAAAAGAGTTTTAAATAGAGCAAATACTATAGCATCTGATCCTGAATTTAGTAGAAAAGCATCAGAATCTGCTACAAATCAATGGGCTGATCCAGAAATGAGATCAAATATGTTAAAGTCCTTATCTCAATCTATAAAAGAAAAATGGAATAATCCAGAATATAGAAGAAAAAACATAGAGTCTAATACTGGAAAACAAAATAGTGAAGAATCAAAATCAAAATTATCTAAAACTATGAAACAACTTTGGTCTGATCCAAAATCTAGGGCTAAAGTAAAAGAGGGCCGGGAGAGAAGAAAATTTAAAAAGGGGGTATCAAATGGGGGGCAAGAGTAGAAAAACTGGTTCTATAAGTCGCAAATTAGTCGAACGGTTACAGAGCCAATCATCAAAAGGAGGAAAATCCTCTAAATCTGGCTCTTCCTCAGGACTTATGAATAAAGGGGGGTTAGATTGGACGAAGGATTTCCCTGGAGATGAAGAAAGGAAAAAGAGAGAGGCCGAGGGAGACAAGTAATGTGTAAAGAATGTGAATGGGAGGATTTGTTAAAAGAAATAAATGATTGCATATCTGATGATGATTTCGAATGGGCAGAGGATACTCTATTGGGCATAGCAGAAACTGTTGAAGAAAGAAAACATGCGACAGAAGGGCAAAAACAAGCAGTAGGCAATATTCGAGATGCAGTAGAAAGAAGAGGGAAATAACAATATAAATGACTATGACTATGGAACATTTCCAAATTTATATGCCAGTAGCGGAATATGACTTTTGTAAAGTTTGTAAGGGTTCTGGAAAAATGCCTAATAAAGAAAAAACTTGGATGTCCCTTATATATGGGGGAAATTCAAAAGTTTGTAGTAAATGTAAAGGAGATGGACTATTACCCATAAATAAAAAAGTTAAGGAAAACCTCCATCCTATTTTGAAAAAAAGAAAGAAAATAGAACCTATTTCTGTTGAAGATCGTCTTTTTAAAATTATATCCGATCAATCTGGTATGCCATTAGATAAAATAGATAGAAAAGATCATTTTATCGAAGATTTAAAATTAGATTCTTTAGATATTATTGGTTTAATAACAAAAGCAGAAGTAGAATTTCAAATAGATATTTTTATTAATGAGGCCGAAGAAATTTTTACTGTAGAACAAGCTATTAAATTTATAGATGCTAAAGTAAATTCACTTTTATAAAGAAGGAAAATAATGAATATTGATACGATGAAAGCTGGCCGGGAGATGGACGCGCTGGTGGCTGAGAAGGTCATGGGGTGTTCTGCATTGGTGAGGAAAGACTATTCATGGAAACTTTCCGGTGGTGACATTGATGGATTTTCTGGGACCGTATGGTTTTGCAAGTGCGCTGGTATGCACAACGCCCAATCGGGCGATGGGCTTATAAAGTCATACTCCACCAATCTAGCCGCCGCATGGGATATCATGGACCATCTCATAGATCTTCATCCAGCAATTATGTGGGAAAATTGCGAATGGGAATGTTGTTTGGATGACCATAACAAGGGACACGGAGAGCAATTTTGGGGATACGCCGATACTGCTCCTCTCGCCATCTGTAGAGCCGCGTTGAAAGCGGTAGAAGGAAAGTAGGATGAGTTGGACTATTTGTAAAGATAGGGGGCTTTGGTGTTTCGTATATCCCGTACCATCCAACGTGGGGGGCATTTGGTGGAAACGTCAATGGTGGTGGTATAAGTTGCTCTATTTAAGAATAAAATGCACATTTGTTGGGCACGGATGGAAGATCATTTCTTACTCACATATAGAAGAACCATTTGACTCATTGGAATGTACCAATTGCTCCTTACGTGCCGCGATCAAAATTATGGAAAAAAATGAGACTCTCTAATTGCATTCATGAAATACCTCCATTTGCCCTATGCGGGATCTGCGAATCGGAGGAACTGAATTCTATAATTAAAAAAATAAATCGACCCTGGAATAATATAGATGGTCCTTGCCCCTACTGTAAAACAAATGGACCCTGTAAACATTGGTTTGGGTGTGGGTGGTCTAATTCACCAACAAAGATGATGGAGGAAAAAATGAACGAAATTGATTTTGTTAAAAGTGTCCAAACATTAGAAGTTCGTGAAAATGATTTAATAGTTATCAAAATTGAACAAAAAATTAGCATGGAACGATCAGAAAGAATCAAAAAGATGGTGGAAGATAATTTACCTGCTGAAATGAAAGGAAAAATAAAAGTATTTATTCTTGAAGAAGGAACTGATATAGAAATCCTTCGATCAGAAAAAATGGAGGGAATTTGAAAAACCAATATTTGGAATTGTTAAAAAAATATAAGATAATTCCTACTTTTCCCTGCTCTGAAGAATATTTTCAAAGAGCTAAAATTAAAGAGGAAATTACGGGTGATTTTATTTATTGGAAACACAACGAATGGATTTTATTCCCCCCAATAAATATGAATACGGGGGAATTACTCCCCAATGGAAATAGCATAAGCGGAGATTACCAAAATTGGGCTACTCATATATGGGCTAGTTTTCCCAATTGGTCTATGCCTTCTAATTATAAAAAAGAATTTTTGGAATTAGAACATATTTATAACCCTCGTCATTTCCTAGATCTAACTGGAAACAAATTTCAAGTTTTCCGAAAGAATATCCGTAAATTTCCTGGACGGTATGGGAATTCCCCTTTGCAGTATATTGAAGCGAATGATAATCATGAAAATCAACTAAAAGATTTATTCATAGAATGGTTAAAAAATAAAGAAGGAAATCAAGAAATTCATGATGATGAAGTTATGACTAATTATATTTTTAATGGAAATAATAGGAAAATTTTGGTAGATAAAAATGGATATATTCTTGGAATCAATATTTGGGATTCCAATTATTTTTATATTAACTTCCGATTTTCATTTTCTAGAAATATTAAATTTTTGAATGAATACCAAAGATATTTATTTTATACAGACCCCGTTATTTTGAATCAAAATAAATTAGTTAATGATGGAGGAATTATGGGGATAGAAAGCTTGAGAATATTTAAAGATAAACTTTGTCCTGTGGAAAAAAGAGAAATTTATTCTTATGTTAAAATAGGAGATTGAAATGAAAATTATCTCTCCTTGGTGGAAATTTGAAGATGAAGAAATAGAGTGCCCAAGGTATGAAACAAAATATCATTATCACGGAGATGATTTACTCGCAAAATTAGAAAAGTATGGACGAACTTGCTATAAATCAGAAGATAAAATAACGATTGATTCTGCGGCTAAATTTGTTCAAATGATTATAAAAAACGGGCACGAATCGGTTCTTGAGCATGAAAAAATAACAGTTAGAGTAATTTGTGATCGTGGTGTATCTCATGAAATAGTTCGTCATAGAATAGCAAGCTATAGTCAAGAATCTACCCGATATTGTAACTATGGAAATAGTAAAGAAATAACGGTTATTCTGCCTATTTGGTATCAAATAGCTTATGAAACATTTAATGATCTTATTTTAAAAGGATATACCAAGGACGCTGCCATTGGAAAAATGCATGCAGAAAATTTACCATTAAATTCAGGAACTCGTTTTTATCATTGGTATACAGCGTGCCAAACTGCTGAAAATTCTTATATGGAGTTGCTTCAACATAATGCTAATCCCCAAGAAGCTCGATCGGTGCTTCCTAATAGTTTGAAAACGGAAATTGTAATCACCTTTAATATTCGTGAATGGCGGCATTTCTTTCGTTTGAGAACTTCTTCGAAAGCTCATCCTCAAATGAGAGAGATTACTATTCCTATGCTAGAAAGATTTAAGAAAACGTTTCTTATTGTTTTTGACGATATTTTTGTAGGAGGAGAAGGAGAATGAAAGATCAAATTAATCATCCATCTCATTATACTACTGGGAAAATTGAAGTTATTGATTTTATATTAGATCAAAAATTAGATTTTCTTGGAGGCAATGTCGTAAAATATTTATGTCGTGCTCCTCATAAAGGGAAAAAATTAGAGGATTTAAAGAAAGCCCAATGGTATTTAAATCGTCTTATAAATGAAGAATCTAAATCAATGGAGGCAAAAAAATGAAAAAGTCTGAATTATTACTAGCCATTAAATCCGTAATGATGGGAATTGACAAGTCTAGTGCAATTGGATCGGATTTTATCCTATTCGATGAAGATTGGGTTCGTTCGTACAAGGAAGATATCAGCGTATCATTTCCATTAGAAACAAAAATTCGAACAGCAGTACGAGCAGAGGAATTATACAAAGTTTTATCCAAAATGGACGCTGAAGAAATAGATATGAAATTGACAGAAGAGGGAAAGTTTCAAATTAAGGGGGGAAGAACTACTCTCAAAATGAACCCTCTTCAAAAGGAACAAATAACTAGTTCTCTTGAGAGGGCTTGGGCTGTTCAAACGGACGGATTAGAATGGTTTTACCTCCCCAAAGATTTCCAAGTGGGATTAGAATTGTGCTCCTTCGGGGCTGGAACAGGACCAGCTTTAGGGCCTCTCGCAGGAGTTCATTTCTTTGAAAATAAAGCTGTTTCTACTGATAACTACCGTGTATCTGTATATACTATGTTAGAAGCGGTGAATAGCGCATTTACTCTTCCTATCAAGACAGTGGAGGGACTTTTAAAATTAGAACCAGTATTTGAAATTATGGCTTTATCAAAAGCTTGGGTTCATTTCTCAAATGAAGGTGGTCCTATATATAGTTCTCGCATTTTAGCAGGGGATTACCCCTTCAAGAAGATTACGGGGTTATTTGAATCTATGAAATTTGATATGAAAGCCGATCCTTTAGAGTTTCCAAAAGGAATGGAAGCTCCGTTGGAAAGAGCTAAAATTTTAGCTAGTGGAGAAGGAGATAATTGGGAATCCTTGTCCAGAGTATTTCTTTCCTATTCAAAGGGGAATTTAGAAATTAGGGCAGGAAAGGAAGCTGGAGAGATTATTGATGGAGTGGAATGGAAAAAGGATTTCTTCGAAGAAGGAATGCAAATTAAGGTACAACCTGATTTTTTCAAAAAGATTCTTGGAATTACTCGTCAATTCCGTTTATCTCCTACTAAGAAGTCCCTTTTATTTTCTTCTGAAAAGTTTCAACATATCATGGTTGCTTCTATGAGCAAGCAAGAGTAAATATGAGATTTCCTGGAATAATTGAAATAGTCCCCGGTCCCAACGGATGGGGAGTATATATGACAGATATTCAAGCAGGGTACATTTTATATCAATGTCCTGGATGCGGTCGGATAGAAAAACATGCCATGGTTAGCATTTACGTTCCGAATACTACATGTGGATGTAACTCTCCTACATGTGTTTATATGATGAATATAATAGGTAGTTGGAAACATCCAAATTGGGTAGAATTCGATGAACAATGGTATTGGGCAGATAAAGGGGTAATTACAGAAATTCCATATATCATGAAAACGGAGGAAGAATTATGGCTGGAAAAATGGGAGACGGAACAATTGCAAATCCCCCCTCCCTTGAACGAGGGGAAGGGGAATTATGCCCAAGATGTAAAAGTTTCTACGCTGGGAAAATTCCAATTTTGGATTTCAAAGATACAGAATTTTTGGAAGGGAAAAGGAAAAAACCTCTTACTATCATGACCACTTGCCATGGAGTTCATTCTGAAGATCCTTATCAAGGGAAATAAAAATGGATGAAGAAACCGCTAAATTCATAATAAATTTATTCTGGTTAGCCCATGGGGGAGATTGTGGCCATTGCACTTCTGAAATGGTAAAACCTTTCATAAAAAAATTTCCTCAATTCGAATATTTGGCAAATGAAATATACAAAGAAAAAGGGCACGATCCTATAGCTTGGAAGGAGGATTAATAATGGATTTAGAAGAAATTAGAAGAAGAAAATCCCGTATGGAAGAAAATATTCAACAAGCAGTTATGCATCATATAGATGAATTTTCATTAGTAACAGGAGTTAGAATTGAAAGTATAACTATAAATATGATAGAAACCACTACTTTTGGGGATATCAAAAATAAATTTACAATAGGACAAGTTAATGTAGATTTGGAGAGAATATAATGTCTTTACTATCAAATATTAAAAAATATATAAGATACAAAAGTTTTATTAAAAGAATAAAAGAACAATTACCAAATTATCATCCTGATTATGGAACCCCTTTAGAATGGAAAGTATATTTACAAAGGACGATATTAAAATTTGATGCTAAAACAGGAGAACCAACTTATAGTAAAGAACTCCCTAAATTAATTATAAAACAAAAACCTGATTCACTTAGTCATGACGATTCCGTATACGGATTTGATTGGAAAAAGAAAACAGTGTATACAATACCTAATAGAAAATGGAGATAGGATGCAAGGATTTTTCAATATAAATCCTAATGCTAATGATAATTGGAAATTTCAATTAATAGTAATTATCCCAATTGTAGATTTAAAAACTAGAGTATTTTGTAAACTACCCTATCCCGATCATCCAAAAGGATGCCCTAATTTTGATTCTAATAGAATAGATTGTCCCCCAATTGCCCCATTATTTAATAAAATATTTAATTTACAAAATAGAATATATGCGGTAATAAATGAATTCAATCTTAAATCCCATACGGAGAAAATGAAATATCTTCATCCTACTTGGACAGACAGACAATGTAGAAACCTTCTTTATTGGCAAAATTCCGCTAGAAAACAATTAAAAATGAAAGTTAACTATTTTCTAAATTATACTGATGAATATTCAAGTTTCCCTCCTCGTAAAGATGAAGGATATGAAGCCATTTATATACCAGAAGCCATGGGAATAGATGTAACCAAAACTATGGAAAAAGCAGGGGTGATTTTAGAGTGGCCCCCAATAAATATTGTCAGACAAATAGCATTTTTAGCTAAGAGGAAATAAATGAACGGATTCTTCGACCTACCTACACAATCTAAAAGTGTTCAACCAAAAACAATCCGAGGTGCCATAGGCTGCGATGCGTGCGGATTGCATAAAAAAGTTTTATCCCCTAAGATTCCCCCCACGGGGGAAGGGTTACTCAGAACTTTAATAATAGGGGAGGCTCCTGGTGAAACAGAGGATAAGTTAAATAACGCTTTCGTGGGTGATACTGGCCATTTTCTTCGTAAATGTTTTCGGACTATGGGGTACGATTTAGATAGAGATTTCTGGAAAACTAATGCTGTTGCTTGTCGTACTGCTACGGATAAGGGAACCAATCGAACTCCAACCACTAGGGAATTAAAAGCGTGTGAATTTATGTGGCGTTCCGCTATTCAGAAATACCAACCAAAATACATCATACTTTTTGGGGCAAAAGCAGTAGAAGCGTTTTTCATGAATAGAACTCAACCAATTTCTACCAATTTATCTATCGGACGTTGGAGAAAACTTTGTATTCCCGACGTTCAAATAAAGGCTTGGATTATTCCCCTTTACCATCCTTCATTTGTTATTAGAAATCCAGATGCAGAATCTATTTTTAAACTAGATCTCAAATGGGCAATGGAACAAATAAACTCGAATCTTCCTGATATAGAAGAAATAGATTATTCCCAAAAAATAAAATGCTTGACCAACGTAGATGAAGTTTTAAATTTATTAAAAACTATTAAAGATCAAAAACCTACGATAGCCTTTGACTATGAAACTACGGGAATTCGTCCCTACTTCCCCGGACACTCTATTGTGTCTACGGCTGTCGCTATTTACGGGGAGGATCTAGCCTATTCCTTCCCCGGTAACTACCCCGGAGCGTGGGAATCAGGACAGTTAGATAGGGTAAATACGGCGTGGCGCAGGGTACTTTCGGACCCCGATATTTTAAAAGTAGCTCAAAATATTCAGATGGAGCACCCTTGGAGTAAAATAATAATCGGAGAAGAACCAAAAGGATGGTATTGGGATACGATGGTATTCTCCCACATCGTTGACGAACGTCCTCAATTTACCGGGCTAGACTTTCAAACATTTATAAATTGGGGATATGAATACGGAGGAGAAGTATCAAAATATAAAAAAGCTGCCCCCGGAACTAAATTTAATTCTATGCAAAAATGTCCGTTAAATGAACTATTGAAATATAACGGACTGGACGCCTATTTCACTATGAGATTGGCTGAGAAGCAATGGGATTTCTTAGATAAAGGTAATAAAGAATCAGAAGCAGCTTCAAGAGCCTACGATTTATTTCATAAAGGAATTTTAACTTTCTCTGATATGGAAATGACAGGAATTACGGTTAATACGGAATACTACCAAGATACTCAAGTTAAATTGGAAAAGAGATTATCCTTTCTTGAAAAACAACTTCTTCGTACATCTGAGGCTAATCTCTTTAAATCAAAAATGGGGAGAGATATAAATTTAGGTTCCCCAGACGATTTGAAAAAATTATTTTTTGATTACCTTGGAATTAAATCGGTCAAAAGAACTGAAAAAGATAATGAGTCTGTGGATAAGGATGTTTTGGAAAGTTTGGATCTTCCCTTTGCTAAAAACTTGGTTAAAAAGAGACAATTAGATAAATTAAAAACTACATATATTGACGGAATATTAGAATTACAAGTTGATAAAAAATTACATTCTAATTTTAATTTACATTTAGTGAGGACCTACCGCAGTAGTTGCATAGCTAAAGGAACAATAATTGAAGTAGTTCGGGATGTATCAAAATTTTCTAAAGGAATTCCTATAGAAGATATCAAAGAAGGAGATTTTGTCTATTGTTATGATAATAATTTAAAACCAGCCATAAGAAAAGTTCTTTGGGCGGGGAAAACTGGAGTCAAAAAAGTAATAAGAATTCATTGGCAATCGGGTCAAAAATGGAAAAAAAGGGGGTATTTAGATCTAACCCCTGAGCATTTGGTAAGAACTGTTAGTGGAAAATATGTAGAAGCCCAAAATTTATTAAAATTTGATTTACGAGGAGCGAATCAATCTAAAAAATCTCCCAAATTTAGCGTGTTGTCTATGGGTAGAACTACAGGGGACGATAGAGTTTATTTTACAGGAAATATTCCTATTGCAGATCAAGTACTAGTATATGATCAATTAATAGAAAAGTTAGAATTAGGAGATATTGTTCATCATAAAGATGAAAATCATTTTAACAATATTCCGAATAACTTGGAAAAGCGCACTAAAAATTCCCATTGTGCACTACATATGAATAAAGTACCAAAGGAAACCCTTCGTTTGCGTGGAACTATTACCATGAAAAAATTACATAAAGAAGGTAAAATAACATATAAAATTGGAAAGGAAAATCATAATTATAAAAAAATAAGTAGGTACCAATTACTAAAACTACTGGTCATAGGAAAAGGAGTAGTAACGGGTAGAAAAGAATTTGATTTTAGTACTTTTAAATACCATTCTAAATTAGAAAAAATTGATTTATTTGTGGTAAAATCTAGGTGGGATAGAAATGGGAAATTTATAAGTAAAAATAAATTGATAAATATATTAAAACAAGGACCTAGTGCAGCTATAGAATTATTAGGATTTAATTATTATAAAACTCAAAGATTATCAAAAATTTACGGGGTATATTATCAAAGAAAATGGGGGAATCAATTTGGCTCTTTTACTACCAAAAATCATATTATAATCAAAATAGAAGATATTAATTTATTTTCGGAAGTTTATGATATCCAAGTAGAGGAATTTTCAAATTTTATAGCTAACGAAATATGCGTTCATAACTCTGATTCGCCTAATCTTCAGAACATTCCCAAAAGAGATAAAGAAGCTATGATTATGGTAAGAGGGGGAATGATTCCTTCTCCTGGAAATATCATATTGGCTGCGGATTACGGAGGTCATGAAGTAGGAATTATAGCATGCTATTCAAAAGATAAAGTTTTAATGAAAGAGAGAGAACAAGGAGCAGATATACACCAAGAGTGGTCAGATTTTTTACAACTATCTGGATTTGACGCTAAAACACATAGATTTGATGCCAAAAATGCTTTTGTATTTGCAGAATTTTACGGATCATATTTCAAGAATATACATGCTGACTTAGTTAGTAGGGGATACCATGATCTACCTATGATGAGGGTTCAAAAGGCAGAACAAGAATTTTGGAAAAAGTATAAAGGGGTAAAGAAATTTCAAGAAGAATTAATTAATTCATACAAAAGAAATGGTTATGTAGAAATGATGCATGGATTCCGCAGAAGGGGATTCTTGAAGAAGAATGAGATCATAAATACTGTTATTCAGGGAACAGCGTTTCACTGCCTATTGGAATCTTGTAATAGACTCAATGATCTTCGTATAAAAGAAGAATGGAAATCTAAATGGATAGGAGAAATTCACGACGAAATTTTAGGAGATATTCATCCAGATGAATTAAAATATATAGCAAATACTACCAAAAGAGTTATGACTGAGGACATATTGAAAAATAATCCATGGATATGTATTCCATTAATATCAGAGATAAGTGTAACGGAGATAGACGGTCCATGGCATACGAAAAAAGATTATTCAGAGGAGTAAAACCTGATTTACCCTAATTTCTTGTAGAATAGATAGGAGGAGATACCTTGCCGCTTTCTCTATCGTACAGGCCCACCTCACTGGAGGAATTCTTTGGTAACGAAGCTATCAAAGAAAGTTTAAAGTCAATTTTAGCAAGAGAGGATAAACCAAAAACGATTTTATTTTCAGGACCCTCTGGAAACGGAAAGACCACACTTGCAAGAATAATCGCTAAAATGTTAGGTTGTAACGATATGGATTATATCGAACATAATATTTCTGATATGCGAGGGATTGATACTGCTAGAGATATTATAGCAAGTTGCCAGTTTGAACCTTTATATGGAGATGTAAGAGTTATAGTTCTTGATGAATGTTTCGCTAGAGGAACCACTATATGCAGCGATAAAGGAATAGTACCAATAGAAAATATTCAAATAGGAGACAAAGTACAAGGTATGGGGGGATTTTGTAAAGTAAAAAATACCTTCAAAAATACAGTTCCTATAAATAGAGTGGTAAAAATAAATTTTAATGATGGCCGTAATATTATTTGCAGCGAAGATCATTTATTTTTTACCCCCTCTGGAGAGTGGGTTCCGGCCAAAAATCTTAAAAAATATTTTACTTTCGGACTCGATAGTAGTATAATGGGGAACATCCTTAAACAAGGGGGTCTTCCAAATGGAAGAAACGAAACTTTGCGAATGGTGCCAAGCTCCCTTTTTGATAAAATTCCTCTCCGAAAGGACGAGGAGATTTTGTTCTCGTCGATGTGTGGCACTATTCCGGGAGTCTCTTCCCCAAATAAAAAAGGCGAAGTCAGATCCAGAGAGAATACGAAAGATGAAAGAGGGATGGAAAAAAATTCCTCAAATAACGAAGGATCGAATGAGATTAGAATCTTCCTTGAGAATGTTAGAAAACAACCCTTCTCAAAACCCAATAATAATGGAAAAAATTATGTCTACCAAACGATTGAACGGAACCCTTCATATTTGGAAGGGGAAAAGGGGAGGGAATGGAAAAATAACAGAACCCCAAACTTTGTTATCAATATCTCTAGGATGGGAAACAGAAGTAGTGATCCTTACAGGACATTCTTCAAAAAAGGAGCTCAATTTGGGATATCCTCCAAACTACAAAGTGGATATAGGAAATACCAAATTGAAAATAGCGATAGAAGTGGACGGGCCTGGGCACAATGGGAGAGATCCTATATTGAGAGACAAAAAGAAGGAGGAGAAACTAAAAGAATTGGGGTGGAAAGTATTGAGATTTACCAATCAGGAAATAATGACGAATCTTTCCGAGGTATTATTTCTAATAAAGAAAGAAATCAAGGGTATGTCGAATTCTACGATTTAGAAATAGACGGGCATCCATCTTATTTTGCAAATGGAATTCTGGCCCATAATTGTCATACAGCAACCAAAGATTTCCAACATGCAATGCTAAAAATTTTAGAGGAACCCCCAAAGGGGGTTTACTTTATTCTTTGTACAACTGAGCCAGAAAAACTTTTAAATACAATAAAAACTAGATCCACCATATATACCGTATCCCCCCTTCGTAAACATGATATGATATCATTAGTAAATTGGATTTTGGAATCCGAAGGGGTTCAATTATCCGAAAAAGTGAAAAATGCTATTTTATTTTCCGCAGAAGGATGTGCTAGAAAAGCACTAGTTATTCTAGACCAAATTATTGATATTAAAGAAGAAGAAAAACAGCTTGAAGCTATTAATGAAAATACTCCTGATGAAACGACCATCATAGAGCTTTGTCGTAAGATTATGGCTAAGGAGCCAGGTCCGGCTCGTTGGAAAGAATTATCAATTATGCTTAAAAATATCGAACAGGAGCCAGAAAGTGTTAGACGTGCAATCTTAGGTTATCTTTCTTCTGTTCTTATAAATGGAAATCATGATAACGGTAAGAGAGTAGCTCAGCTTATATCAGAATTCTCAAATAATTATTATGATTGCGGAAAAGCTGGACTTATAAGCTCCGTATATTTATCAACTTTAATTTAATGAATATTATAAAAATAAATGAAGGAGTGGCAAAAATCCTTATTAATCTTCAAGATTTGAATGAATTTGATATAGCAGAAAAGATAGCCGTACTTCAATCCACGGCTTCTTTATTACAAAGTACTTTAGCTGCCGAAAGTATGAAAGAATTGTATAAAAATATTTTTACCAATATGTTGGGAGGAAAAAATGGCTGATATAGAAATCACCGAAATTGAACAAGATTTAGAAATTGATAAAAATGATTTATCCACCGCTTGCCTCGACCAGCCAAGGCGTTTTATGAAATGGTCAGTAGAATATGCTGAGGCTGTCAGAGTCAGAGATGAAGCCAAACGTAAAACTTCAGTCGTTAAAGCTAATACGAATATTGACATCAGGTCACGTCCTGGAGAATACGGAATTGATAAAGTTACTGAAGGATCTATTAATGCTGCATTAGAATCCAATGAGGAGGTAAATCAAGCAGAGAAGGCCGTTTCAGATGCTCAATACGCCGTCAATATTTATAGTGCGGCGAAAGAAGCACTAGACCAACGTAGATCCATGTTGGAGAAACTGGTAGCATTATATATTTCAGGCTACTTTTCCGAAGTTAAATTAAATAATGAAGGCATAGGAAAATTAGCCGATGATGCTACGGAACATCAAAAGTCTCTCCTTCGGATCAGAAAGAGAGTCGAATGACCAATATACCAATTTGGTTACAAGTAGTTTGTTTCTTAATAGGAATACCAATAGCAATGATGATGATCTATCTTGTTACAAGAGTGGTATCAACCGCTTGTTTGAACAGTTGGTGGGACTCTAAGATTAAATACACCCAAAAACTCCTTGACTTGTTCAAGGATAACACCCCGAAAGGGGAGGAGGGCAAAAATGGCAAATCTTGATCGAAGGGCAGCGATGAAGGAAGCCCTTGCAAGAAAGACTCAAGAATCGTATGAGAAAAGAGATGATTCTGGTCAGTTTAAGAACATTTTCAAAGATGAATTTGCTAGTAAACTTTGGAAATGTGGAGAAGGGGAACACATCATTGATATTATTCCCTTTCCCGCAGGAAACCATGATCCTAATACCAAACCGGGGGAACCCAACTACGTTTTAATTCTTTGGGTTCATTACGGAGTGGGGGTTAACCAAGATGCATATGTTTGCCAGGCCCGTAACTACAACAAGCAATGCCCTATCTGCGAATATCGTGAAGAAGTTCGCAGACAGGAAGATTACGATGAAGAATTGGTGAAAGAACTTACCCCCAAGCGTCGAAGTATTTATAACATCCTTTGCTATGATAGTGAAAAAGAAGAGGGTAAGGGAGTTCAAATCTTCGATGCCGCCCATTGGTTTATGGAAAAGCATATTGCTCCTTTGGCTAAAACTCCTACTCGGGGGGCCGGAAAATCCACCGATATGTACGTAGCTTTCTCTGATCCAGATACCGGAAAGTCCATTTCATTTACCCGTAAGGGGACCAAACGGAATTCAGAGTTTCTTGCCCATAAGTTTGTAGATAGGAATTATGTCATTCCTGATGAAGTTCTTGACGCTGCTTTCGTATTAGATGAATGCATTAACTATGCTACATATGATGAAATTAACCAGGCTTTTCAAGGAACAGGGGGAGGGGATATAGCACCCACAGAGGAATTACCCCCTCCTCAGCCTGTAGTAGTCCCTCCGGCAGAATCTCGATTGAGAAGCAGGGTAGCTGCTCCTGCTGCGGAACCTCCGACACCTGCCCCGGCTGTTAATCCAACTCCTACCCCCCGTGCAACTCCGCGAGTCCAAACAACGGCGGCTCCGGGTACGGCTGGTGCCCAAACTTGTCCCGTAGGGGGAGTATTTGGGGAGGATTGTGAAAAGTATAACGAATGTGCTGCTTGTCCCATTTGGGATGATTGCTCGGCTGAGAAAGATAAATTAGATGCAGCCAAGGCAGAAGCCCCTGCGGCACCCACTCCCCGTCCTACTCCAGCAGCCCCGGCAACCCCTAGACCTACACCTAGACCGGCTGCAACAGCGGCTCCGGCACCGGCTCCTGCTACAGGACCTCGGCGTGGTCTAAGGCCCAGGGGATAAAGTAATGAAACAAACACCTTTGAGAAAAACGATGAACTTTTCTCAAGCTATTCAAAATATCATTCTTGGGGGGAGAGTTTCCAAACTGGAGTGGGATAATCCTAATGTATTCATCTTTCTTTACAACGGATTTTTATCCATTAAAAAGAAAGATGGAAGTATATCAAGGCTCTTGGTATCTGAAGGAGATATGATAGGAAATGATTGGGTAATAGTAACTGGAGAAGTAAAAGATTAAAGATGGTTTTCCCTAGTCCTTTTCAGGGGGATTAAATATGGAGAGAAAGTTTCCATAGCCATCTACGAGATGGGGAGGTGGCTAGGGTCTGTGGTGGTAGCGCGACAACTACAACTAACGGTCGGGCCGCTTCCCCATTTTAATCGTACCAGGGAGCGTTAAGCAGTGAGTCGGCTGCTGAAACTGGTACGTAGGTTGGGAGTGTTCTTGCTTGAGTAGCGGGGATTGTTGTCGCCCGTCGATAGCGAGACACGGATGGTAAACGTGCTGACCAAGCAAATGTCTTGGGGTGAAGGCACTCCCGACCACCATACTAATGGAAAGAGATAAAATTGAAACCAAACGTAAAAATTAAGGAAAAAATTTGAGCAACCTTTTAATAATTGATTCTAATTTCATAGCATATAGAGCCATGTTATCAATGATGGGACTTTCTTATGAGGAACACTCCACTGGAGTTATATTTGGTTTCATGAGAGAGATTTTAAAGTTATCCGAAGATTTTGAACAACCTCGATTTACATTTGCTTGGGATTCTAGAAAATCATATCGTAGAGACGTTTACCCCGATTATAAAAAACGCCCTCAAGTTGAAGATCCCGAGATGGAAGATATAATTCGTTCTGGTAAACCCCAATTTACAGAGATTCGTACCAAAGTTCTTCCTAAATTAGGATTTCAAAATAATTTTATTCAAACAGGATTAGAAGCAGACGATATTATTGCTCATATAGCTAATGACCATGCTTGGGAATTTGATCATACCTATATCGTAACTTCGGACGAAGATTTATATCAATTGCTAAATTCAAAAGTGTCTATTTATAATCCAAGAGAAAAGAAAATTTACTCTAAAGATGATTTCATAGAAGAAAAAGGAATAGATCCCAATATGTGGTACTACGTTAAATCGGTCGCAGGGTGTTCATCTGACTCCGTGAAGGGAGTGGTGGGAGTTGGTGAAAAAACTGCTATAAAATATCTAAAATCAGAATTAGGAGTTTCTTCCAAAAAATATCAAGATATACATGCTTTTGACCCTACTTTTAATTATTCCTTAGTAAAACTCCCCCATAAAAAATCAACCCCCGTAGATTTAGTACCAGATAAATTAGATTTCAATGTATTTGAGGGAATATGCATGGATTATGGATTTTCTAGTTTTTTAAAGAGGGATTTATACAACAAATGGAGAGTTTTATTAAAAGGAGATCAGAATGCCATTGATTAAACGTAAGATTCAAGATATTGCTAAAGGATTGGTAGCTACTAAAGAACCTGAAGAAGAAAAACTAAATATGTCTAAAGTAATTTCTACTGGGTCTACCCTAGTAGACCTCGCTATAAGTGGTCGTATACGAAGGGGAGGGGGTATACCTGGAGGAATATTGATGGAATTAGCAGGACTCCCCATGGGGGGTAAGACTACCATTATAGGAGAAATGTGCGCCGATGCCCAATCCAAAGGAGGACGTGCTGATATAGGAGATGCAGAAAGAAGAATGCAACCAGAATTTATAAAAAATATGGGAATAAAAATCACCGACGATAATTTACATCGTCCTAGACTTATCAAAGAAGCTCAAGAATTAATAATGAGTTCTCCAGAATCTGAGAACGGTTGTATTAATTTGGTAGCCATAGACAGCGTAGCAGTTTTATTATCAGAATTGGAAGAGGAAAAGGGAGATAAACGAGGGAGTGCCCGAGCCAAAGAGCTTCACCAACTTTGTAGAAAAGCAGTAGCAGTTATATCAGATCCTACTAAATTGATAGTTTTTACAAATCAGGTACAAGATGTTCAAGATCCTATGCCTGGTCAAGCAAAAACAAAAACAGCTGGAGGATACGCTATACCATTTTTAGCATCTTTAAGATTAGCAGTAACCCAAATTGGAAAAGTAGAAAAGACAATAAAATTGGGAGGGAAAGATTTAAAAAGAGCCGTAGGGGTTCATTCTAAAGTAAAAGTTATTAAAAGTTCTATTGATGTTCCATATAGAGAAGCTGATATCTATATTATTTTCGACTATGGTATCGACGATATTAGAGCTAACTTAATCTATATCAAAGAAAATTCTGCTATGACTACCTACTGGGCGGTTACAGAGAGTTTCCAAAGTTTGGATAAAGCTATTGCCCATATTGAACAAAACAATTTACAAGGACAACTTAAAGATGCAACTATAAATATGTGGACAGAAATAGACGAAAAATTTCAAACTGAACGTGTCCCAAAAAGTAGGAATTAATATGAATGAAAATAATGTAGTCAATTTAAGTCCTAGCGTTGAAGAAAAACGATGGGAATTGTTTTTAACCCATTTGACTAAAGAATTATTCGGATCGGCCATACTTTTACAATTACCAAATTGGAAATATAAAGGAACCCCCGTTCAACCTCAAGAAATAATTTTATTGCAATTATCTGGTTGGAAAAAACTGATGTTTTCCATATCAGATATAATGGTAGATCAAATTAATATAGTGAAATTAGATATAACTAGTCATACAGTAGTAGAATCAAAAAGAAGAGAAGAAGAAGTAAGATGGAAGACGGAGGCTTTGAAATCTATACGGGGATTATTTTGGTCTATAATTAAATTGAAATATTTCCCCGGAAAAGAATTAACGGCTAAATCATTGGATGGTGAAGTTGTTTTGGTTGAATTCTTTGGGAACCAAGGAGGATGAAAAATCCATGAGTATAGTGATGGGACTAGATTTATCGTTATGTGCAACTGGATTGGTAGCTGTAGATTCCCAAGAAAAAATTGTAGAACAACGACTCATAACATCTTCTTCCAAAGAGGAAAATACACCAAGATTAACAAAAATAGCAATTAGTATTGGATTATCCGTTGGTAAGATTAAACCTGATCTAATAATGATAGAAGGTCCTGCTTTTGGTATCACCAAAACAATCAGTATATTTCAATTAGGAGAGCTTGCAGGAATAATAAAACGAGATTTATTTATGGCGAATTATCCTTTTATCATCGTTCCTCCAACTGTATTAAAAAAATTTGTAACTGGAAAAGGAAATTCAAAAAAAGACCTTATGCTTTTATCAGTGCATAAGAAATTTGGGGTAGACTTCGATGATGATAATTTATGCGATGCATACGTCTTAGCAAGGTATGGGTTTCAATTTTTGAATCCTCAAATGCGTCAAAGGAAAATAATTTGAGAAAGTTAATAATGCCCACTTATGGTGGTATATATAAAATTGTAAATATGGTAAATGGAAAAATGTATATAGGGTCTGCTGAAAACTTTAGAAAAAGATGGAAAGACCATTTGGGTCTCCTTCGTAAAGGGATTCATCATTCTCCTCACCTTCAATATGCTTTTAATTTGGACGGTAGGAAAAATTTTGTATTAATGATACAAGAATCAATTGATGATTTAAATCAATTAATTCCCAGAGAACAATATTGGAAAGATTTTTATAAATCATATGATCCTAATTATGGATACGATATTTGTAGATATGCAGGTTCTAGAAAAGGGATGAAACACACTAAAGAAGCTATAGCAAAAATGATAGAAAATGGCAAAAAGAGATGGAAAAATCTTGAATACAAAACTAAAATGATAGAAATTAATAAAGAGCTTTGGAAAGATCCTAAATATAAAGAAAGAATGTCTAAAATACATAAAGATAGACTATCCAATCCAGAAACAAAATCTATGTTATCAGAAATTCGAAAAAATACTTGGAAAAATCCAGAACACAGGGTTAAAATACTATCATCTAATGAAATAAGAAGAAAGGACCCTAACTATAAAGACGGAAGGTCCGAATATCTTAAAGAAAAATGGAAAGATCCTGAATATAGAAAAAGGATGAAGGACCTTAGAAAAGGACAAAAACGTTCCCCAGAAGTTAAAGCCAAAATAAAAGAAGCATCTATTTTAGAATGGGCCAATCCTGAATGTCGAGTGAGAATAATAAAAGCACGATGGGGAATTAAATGAGGAAACTACTCCGACCATCATCTCCCTTTGATATACTTCCAGATTCACTCATATTTTCTGATCTTCATCTTCATGAACGTAAAGAGTTCGAACAAGTTGATGAAAAAACAGGACTAAATTCTCGTTTAGTAGAAGGATTAAATATTTTTCAACAAATCATAGATATTTTACGAAGTCATCCTGAAATTAAATGGGTTTATTCCCTCGGAGATTTATTTGAGCTTAAAGATAAAGTTCCCTCCCACTTACTTATTGAATGCAACAAAATGTTATCGGAAATAGAAAAAGGAGAAGTTCTACATACAGCGTTGCTCGGTAATCATGATTTCAACTTGCCCAAATATCCTATTGCTAAATTATTTGATCTTTGTTTAATAACGTTAACCCAAATGATTACTAGAATAGACGGAGTAAAAATTGGATTTATTCCTTATGAAAGAAAATTTGAAGATTTCTTAGTAAATTTGAAAGGAATAAATTCTCAAAATCCCGACATAGTATTTTTTCATCAAGAAATCCCTGGAGTAACTTATGAAACAGGAAGAGAAATACCCGGAAGAATGGATTCATATTTTTTCAACCCCGGAACACTCTACATCTCGGGCCATATTCATAAAGTCCAGATGTGTGGGAATGTCCAATATGTTGGAAGCCCTTATCAAATACGTTTTTCTGACGAAGGACAGAACCGATTTATCTGGGTGCTTAATTCTAAAACCAAAAAACTTGCCCCAATTAAACTTAAATATCCAGAGTTCAAATCATTGGATGTTAAATCGTTTCCTGACCAGTGGGATAAAGCAACCAGCTTGGAAGGCAATTATATCAGAGTGGTCGGGGACGTTCCAGCCTCCCAATGGAACACAGAAATCAAAAATGACATCCGATCTAAATTACAAGGTGCGGGTGCTAGGGGAATTTCCTTCCAAGTTCAAATAGTAAAACAACGTCAATCTCAGATTCCTGAAAATATAATTGAAGATGATGATTCCATTATAAATTTATATGTTCAAAATAATTCCGAAGGAACGGATTTAAATATTGATGATTTGATAAGGACAGGGATTGAAATATTTAAATCATGAAACGACCTTTTTTAATAAAAAGAAAAAGGGAAATCATTTTTGAAGTACAACCTTTACCATTTAAAAAAGAGGATCAAGAAGAAAATCCTAGAAAGGAAATAACTTCTATTGTGATGATGAGCAAACGTATAGATGAATTCGAATCAGAAATACGAGATAAAATGGTATCAGAAATGAGGGTATTTTCTTGTAAAATACATTCTCAAAAATTTCTTTGGTCGTTACTTCCTAGCCAAAATCCGGAGAGAAAATGTTAATACAAATTATAAATATATCTGGAAAAGGGTTTATGACGTTTAAGAAACCTTTTGAATTTGCAATTTCTAATTACGAAGGGATGGCCGTTCAAATTGATGGAAAAAATTTAGATGACGAAAAAAGTAAGTCAAATGGCAGTGGAAAGTCAAGTCTACTAGAGACGTTAACTTATGGATTATTCGGGGAACTTTGTAGAAAGAATAGATATAAAGATGAAATCATACATAAAAAATCAAAATTAGCCGTAATCCAAGTTTTACTTAAAGCGAACGAAATCAATTATAAAATAGAAAGAAGCATCGAACGTAAGAAAACTCCTAATCTTAGAATTTGGAAAGAAGAAGAAGAATTATTAAAAAATTCAACGTACCAAATTAAACAGATTCATTTAGAAAAAATCATACAAATGAATTTTATTTCCTTTCAATGCTCAGTAATGTTTGGTAGAGACTTTATGTCGTTTCCTGATCTCCGTCCTGCTGATAGAGCAAAAATTCTGACAGATATAAGGGGATTAGATAGATTTGTGGAGGGTAGTCGGAAAGCCGGGGAATCGGCAAAAGCATTACAGTCCCTGGTGTTTGAATTGGAACGTTCTTTAGAGAATAAAACAGGCAAACTTACCGGAATTCGATCTACCTCCTATAGGATTCCTATAGATAATTTTGAATCCGAAAGAACAGCTTGTTTAATATCTTGGGAACAAGATTTATCATATAAAAAGAAATCATTGGGAGAAAAAAGACTAGAAATATCAAATGAAATAAATAAAATTCAAGAAGAAATAGATAAAAAGGAAGATCATAGAGATTCCTTAATCAATAGTACTACAAATAGAAAAGAATTAGCCGATATTTTTGCTAATCGTCAAGCAGAAATAAATACTATTTTATTTCAACGAGATTCTCATAAAAAAATTATTGATAAGCTAAATGCAGAGATTCAAAAACTTACTAGAAGCGGAGAAGGGCCTTGCCCATTCTGCAGTCAAATGGTAACTGGAAAATACCTACAATCTAAAATAAATCAATTGGGTTTAGAAATCATGGAAGAAAATGTCAAAATAGATAATTTAGCTACCCAAGAAAAAAAAGTAAGGGAATTGATGAAAGAAGACAGAGCCTCGTTAATTGAAATGGATCAAAAAATAGAAGAACTAGAAAGAATTAAAAATTTGATTTCTAGCTTAAAAATCCAATTGGTTAAACTATCGGGGAATTCTATTGTAACTAAACTAGAATTAGAAATTCAAAATTTAGAAGATAATATTGAATTAAAAACTAATGAATTCAATCCATACATAGAAATGGAAGAAAAAAGGAAAAATCAAATAAAAGAATTAGGAGCAGAAATACGAGAAATCAATGAAAACAAAAATAATATACTTACCAAAAAGAAGTATTTTGATTTCTGGATAGACGGGTTCAAGAAAATTAGAATGATGCTATTTGATTCTATGATATCCCAATTAGAATCATTAGCCCAGCATTACCTTTCAGAATATAGTTCTGAATTAAACATAGTTATGACTACGGAGAGGGAAACTAGATCTGGAACAATTAAAGATGAATTTCATATTGCTATAGTAGATTCTAATGGAGATGAAGTTTCCTACGAAATGTATAGTGGGGGGGAAAGACAAAAAATTAGACTGTCCATATCCAGAGCATTATCTCAATTTATAAAAGATGGGTGTAATGTAGATTTTTCTATTATTGCATTTGATGAACCAAATGATTCTTTAGATGATTTTGGTAAGGAAACAAACTTTCAAACTTTTGAAGAATTGGCAGAATCTGGAAAAGTTGTTCTAGTCACTGATCATGATGAATCTTTCAAAGATAAATTTGATTGTTCAATAACTATTATAAAAGAAAATGGAGAATCTACCATACATGTATAAATCTGGAAAAAAACCTTTTTTTGAAAAATTCGAAGAACTAATTAAAGAAGAAGGGTATTCCAGTATAAATTCATTCGTAGATTCCTGGATCAGTAAAGGAGGTTCCTTTAAAACTATACATCAATGGTTAACTTTGAAAAATATTAATATTAATTATTATACTGCCTATTCCAAATTAAGACCTTATCTAACGATACCTTATGATGTACCATCTTCTTTTTGGAATAAATGGAATATAATTGCAGAAGCAAAAGGATTTAAAAATATAGATGATATGATGGAAACGTATAAAAAGAAATATACCAACACAGAGATGGCTAATGAGTTAGGAGTAACTACCAGAACAATAGAATATCTTAAAATAAAAATGGATGGAGATAGAAATCTTCCAATAAAAAATTTAGTAAAAATGAAAAGACCTTCTCAAAAAGATGAAGATGGATTTACTAAAACAGATATTAAAGAAAAATGGATTAAACTTTTAAATGAAAAAGGATTTAATAATTTGAAAGAAGCTGCTACATTTTATAAAGAAAATAAAAAATCTATTTTAGAAATGGCTAAAGATTTGGGGGTTACGGAGAGGTCTTTAACCATTCGTTTGGAAAAAGCCGGTATTTTAATAGATAAGAAAAATGAAGTCCCTAAGAATACTGAAGATTCATTAGGGTTACTGTAAATAAATTTTTATAAATTCAAAGGAATATTATTCCCTTCTAATGCCTTTAGTTGAACATACATCGCCTCGATATCTTTCATTTTAGCAATAAATTCTCGAATTTCACTAATCATTTGAGTTTGGTTTAATCTAACATCGGAAAAATTTTGAATAAAAGTCATTATATAAGGTTCACTTCCTCCATTTATAGTGACCACGGTAGTAATTTTTTTAGCTGCCGAATCTTTTGTAATCGAAGTTAAAGTAGCAGTCCAAGCCATAATTTCCTCCTTTTAGATCTAAGGGTGAATTCCAAAGGGTTGCCCAAGTAAAATTTACTCTAAATGCTAAATATTTGGTACCATGCCGCGGCTATCTTTACATATACTCTGTATACCCCCCCATCATCAAAAGCACACATTGAGCCATTAGCCACAGCAGAAGTGATCAAATTCCCATAATAAATTCCTATAGTCTTCCAAGCTCCTACTCCACCACCCCCAGTTACATTCATAAACATATTCCCGTTAGAATCTACCCAAAATGATCCTTTCAACGCTGTATGGGAAGGAACTGAGGCACTACCACTCGGATCGATTTGCAGAGGAGAAATAGTATTACTTTCACATTCAGCAACTATACTATACCCGTACGAAGAACTAGCTTGAAGACCATAAGCATAATCTACGCCAGACCCGTAGCTATTCTGAGCTACTATAGCTATTGTATTAACGGTGTTTACTATAGAAGTTATCCCTGCCCCCGATGCTCCCACAGACTTAATACCTTCTACGCCACCCTCGACTTTTATTCCCCTACCAGGAACGTCCCCATTAACCAAAATACCCCAGTCAAATGAGCCATCACTAGTTTTACCTAAATCCACTACTTCAACCCAAGTATCAGTGATTGGGACAGTATCCCAAGCGTAAATATGAACTTGTCCATCTGCCGTAAAGTTTGTAGCATTATTCAGCGGGTACCGCTTCGTCAATCCAGTAGCAGTCAGATATTTTCCAATAGTAACCATATAATTACCATCGGAGGAAATCATTGTTCCACCGAACGTCTGATCTCCTCCATATGCCTCTATTTTCCCACCTACAATTTTTATACCAGCCCCAGCAGCAGTATTATTATCAGTAGGGGCTGTATATCCTTGTTGAATTATTCCAGTTTGCCCATCAAATTTAACAAAATTATTAACATCCCCCATATGAAATTTAGCTATACCATCTGTATCCATTCCAAGCCACCAACCGGCTCCGGTAGCCCCAAATGTATTTTTAGACCCTCCGTATGCATAACCACCAGTTATAAATTGAATTACGTGAGCAAGAGTGTCCCCTACAATGCCTGTTATCCCTTGAGGTCCTTGGGTACCCGTTCCTCCTTGGACTCCTGTAATTCCAGCCGCTCCTTCTGCCCCCGTATTTCCTTGGGGACCTACATTTCCCTGTGCCCCCGTTGGACCAGTTATCCCTTGATTCCCCTGACTACCAGTTATTCCCTGAGTCCCTTGAATACCTTGAGATCCCGTAATACCTTGATTTCCTTGTACTCCCTGAACACCCGTCTGTCCCTGAACTCCTTGACTACCAGTAATGCCTTGATTTCCTTGATTACCAGTTATTCCCTGAGTTCCTTGTACTCCCTGAACCCCCGTTGTTCCTTGACTGCCCTGAACTCCTGTATTACCAGTAATTCCTTGATTTCCTTGAACTCCCGTATTCCCCTGAACTCCTTGTACTCCGGTATTACCTGTTATTCCTTGATTTCCTTGGCTACCAGTAATTCCTTGATTTCCTTGGCTACCAGTAATTCCTTGATTTCCTTGAATTCCCTGAGAACCTGTAATTCCTTGATTTCCTTGAACCCCCGTATTACCTTGATTTCCCTGTACCCCTTGAATCCCAGTATTTCCTTGACTACCTTGTACTCCTTGAACCCCCGTTGTTCCTTGACTACCTTGAACTCCGGTATTTCCTTGAACTCCTTGATTACCAGTTATTCCCTGAGTTCCTTGTACTCCCTGAACCCCAGTATTTCCTTGATTTCCTTGTACTCCTATATTTCCTGTTATACCTTGACTTCCTTGAACCCCAGTATTTCCCTGAACTCCTTGAACCCCAGTATTTCCTTGATTTCCCTGAACTCCCTGACTACCTGTAATTCCTTGGGTACCTTGAACCCCAGTATTGCCAGTAATACCTTGACTACCTTGTACTCCTGTATTTCCTTGAACTCCTTGACTTCCTTGAACCCCAGTATTTCCTTGATTTCCCTGAACTCCCTGACTACCTGTAATTCCTTGGGTACCTTGAACCCCAGTATTTCCTTGATTTCCCTGAACTCCCTGACTACCTGTAATTCCTTGGGTACCTTGAACCCCAGTATTGCCAGTAATACCTTGAATTCCCTGACTTCCGGTAATGCCTTGAGGTCCTATTGGGCCAGTTCCCCCAGTAGACCCTACTAATCCAGTATTACCTTGAGAACCCTGAACGCCCTGACTGCCTGTTATACCTTGAACTCCTTGACTTCCAGTTATACCCTGATTTCCTTGAACCCCCTGAGAGCCCGTAATTCCAGTAGATCCTTGAACCCCCGTAGATCCTGCAGGACCCTGACTTCCTTGAGGACCAGTTTGGCCAGTAATACCTTGGACACCTACAGAACCAGTGGTTCCTTGATTTCCTTGAACCCCCTGAGAGCCCGTAATTCCAGTAGATCCTTGAACCCCCGTATTACCTTGATTTCCTTGAACTCCCTGAGAACCTGTAATTCCCTGATTTCCTTGAGCGCCTGTTTGCCCTTGGGGTCCTTGTATTCCTTGACTACCTGTTATACCCGTTATACCTTGAGCACCAGTAACTCCGGCAGGGCCTTGAATTCCTTGGCTACCAGTAATTCCAGTAGATCCTTGAACCCCCGTATTACCTTGATTTCCTTGAACTCCCTGAGAACCTGTAATTCCCTGAGATCCTACTACACCAGTTATACCCTGATTTCCTTGTACTCCTTGACTTCCTGTTATTCCAGTAGACCCCTGTACTCCTGTTTGACCCTGATTTCCTTGAACTCCTTGACTTCCAGTTATTCCTTGGGAACCAACAGCCCCTGTATTTCCCTGGTTTCCCTGAACTCCTTGACTTCCTGTTATTCCAGTAAGCCCTTGTACTCCTGTAGTCCCTGCAGGACCTTGGGAACCAGCAGGACCAGTAATACCCGTAGATCCTTGGACTCCAGTATTTCCCTGATTTCCTTGAACTCCTTGACTACCAGTAATACCTTGACTACCTTGTACTCCGGTTTGTCCTTGAGATCCCTGTAAACCCTGAGATCCCGTAATGCCCTGAGAACCCTGTACCCCTGTTTGCCCTTGACTTCCTTGTAGCCCTTGAGAACCCGTAATACCTTGAGCACCAGTAACTCCGGCAGGGCCTACAGCCCCTTCTGGCCCAACGGGACCAGTAGGACCGGCAATCTCTGCAACTAGTCGAACTTTGCGGAGATTTCCAGCTGTTACTGTTTCAATAGTGGGCAACTATTTACTCCCCTAATAAACCATACATTAATTCTACCCATTTACCACTAATATCTTTCCAGTCACAGTCTAAAGAATAAATCTTTTTTCTATTTTCTTCTGACCAAATTTTTCTTTTCTGATTATCATTCATTAATTCTACTAGTTTATCAATAAACGTTCGTTGGTATGATTCAGATCTAGGAGATCCGTCGATCAAGTAATTCCAATCGTTATTTACAACAGTTTGCAAAGCACCTATATTTGTAGTAATCATCGGAGTTCCGGCAGCTTGAGATTCTAACGCAGTGAGACAAAAAGTTTCCCAAAAATTATTGGGATAAACTAATAATGATGAGGATAACATTTCCATAGCTAATTTTAACTTAGTAATTCTTCCAGTGAAAATTATATTTTTATGTTGATCTTTTTTTTCAAAACATTTATTTTGTAATCTTTTAATAGAATCATGCCATTCACTATTACCACTCCAAGTTTTCAATCCTTCCCAACCATATGTTACAGTTAATTGGATATTTGGAATTCTTTCAGTAATTTCATCCCACATATCAATAAGATGTTCCAATCCTCTATCGGGGTTGCTACTATAAATAACCTTATTTGGATTTCTATCAACTATTTGACCAAACAAGCTTTTTCTGATTCCTAACGGAACTACCTTTAATTTTTCTGGCTTTATTGATCGTCCCAAACGTTCACAAATATAATTTTTATGCCAAGAAGAAGAACATATAACTAAATCAGCTTTTGAAAATAAATCTGGTTTACCTTCGGGTAATCCAAAAAAGGCATCTTGAAACCAAATAATTTTCTTAGCAGAAGATTCTACATAAAATGGATCAAACCATCTAGAAGTTATAATAATATCAGGATTTAATTTCCAATAATCATCTATTTGGGTAAAGGGTATATAATACACTCCTTTATAAATATGAGGCTCATTCGTATTACAAAATAAAAATACATTTTTACCTGATTTAGTTAATTCTTCAGAGAGTTCCAAATAAGTAGTTTCTACTCCACCTACCCCCGTATCATTTATCATGCCTCCATAAATTGGTTCCGGGGTGTTACCTAAAGTCATAAATATAGTAGATTGATTTTTTTTAGTAATCCACCATAAATTATTTAAAATTCTATCATCTCTACCGTTAAGTTGGCTAATTAAATCCTTACAAACTTCTCCAGCTTTATCAAAATTATTACTAAAATAATAACATAAAACTAATTGATCTTTTGGATATATAGAATAATAAATAGGAGACAAAAATAAAGTAACATCTTGAGGAATATCTCTTATTGCTTTCTTATACCAACTTATTGCCTCATTATATTCCTGACGTTGAAAATATAAATCTCCTAATAAGCAATATGCTTCAGATCTATCCTCATCTACATCAATAGCTTTCATTAACCATTTAATAGCTTTATCGTATTCTCCATTAATTTTATAACAACAAGCTATATCATAATGAGCTTGCCAAACCTCATCCGTAAAAGAAAGACTAGGCAAATTCAAATATTCTATATAGGCATCAATTGCATCTAACGGAGAATTTAAATCCTTATACGTTCGTCCTAAATAAAACCATGCCCTATACAAATCATTTCCACGAGAAATGGAATCTTTTAACAATGTAACATATTTTTCAAACCTTCCCCTACCTGTATTTGCTTTATCCTTTTTTAAATGCTCATGACGAACGAAAATCCTAGCATCTTTAATTGTTTTGCCTTCTCCTACAGCTACCTCATGAACTCCGGGACCTACAAATTTAAAAGTTCCCCTACGCCACATTCTAGCACGATCATATTGCATACTAACCATAGAATAATCTGGGGGTCCTTCAGTAATTCTAGTAGTTACTGCATCATAATTACCTTCTTCTGCATGAATCTTTAAAATATCTTTTCCTTCATATAAAATTTCATCTGCGTCCATCCAAAGTACATATTCACCAGTAGCTAATTCTAATGCCTTATTTTTGGTAGTTACAAAATCTTCGAACGGGACTTCATAAAGTGGTCCATATTTTTTAATTATTTCTTTAGTCCCATCAGTAGATCCTGTATCAACTATTACAAATTCATCTACTATATCTTTAATTTGCTCTAAACATTTCTCTAGAATTTCTTCCTCATTTTTCACTATCATAACGAGGGAAATCAAAGGGGTTACTTTATCATTACGAACTATAGTGGGACTCATAGCTCTCATTATTGCACCTTCTTTGCAAGTACGAAAAGAGATGGATTTCCATTCCCACAATAATTATATGCTTCTAATATTTCAAATCCAAGATTTTTTAAAAGTAAACATAGTCTATCTTTTGTCAATCCTCCCCGATGAAATTGTCCTTCAATTATAGGATCATCGTCAGTTAATTGAGATGGTGGTTTTGTAGTAGGCCCTTGTTGCCCATAAAATATATGAATAGTTGCTCCCCATCTACGTTCTTCACTACTTTCCAAAAATTCCTTAGATACCAATTCTATATCAGGCATACCTATATCAATCGTTCCTCCTATTTTCAACAAACGATACCATTCTTTTAAAACCCAATTAAACTTTCTGTAAGGAACATGTTCTAATACATGATGACATGAAATATGATCGATGGAATTATCTTTCCAAATAGTAGATCTAGTAGTAATATCATGAATTTGATCTACATCTCCTTCTATATCACAATTTATAAACCCAGGATATTTTTGATCTCCACAACCAAGATGAAGTTTAAGTTTTCCTTCTTCTGCTATATAATTTTCACTTTGCCATTGAATTAATTTTTTTCTATTTTTACGCATCAAACTATTCTCCGGATTAGGAGCACCTCCAATTACATTATCTATTCCATGGCACCATTCAAAATATTGTTTACCATATTTAGCCATTAAATAATTATTAGTAGGTTCAATTACTTCTTGCTTTATCCAACTTCCTGGCTTATAGGCATGTAAAACATATGTAGGAGCTATTCCAATTTTATACCCTTCTTGCTTAATCATAACGGAATAACTGGTATCAATAGAAGTATTTCCATCTGGTAGATTTTCATCTGCTTTGATATGACCTATTAAATGACTATCTACTAATTGAAAATATCCCGGCATCCAATGCATTTCTTTTTCAACTAAAGTAGAGGGGTCACAAGAAAATTCAGGATCAAATGAAGAATAAATTCCTACCATAGCATATTTATTTTTAATCATAGTTTCTAATGCTATTTGAATAGTATTTGGAAATAAAAATTGAATGTCGTCATCTAAGAATAACCAAAATCTTTTACCCGTCTGCTGAAATTTTTCTCTAAGAGCATTAAAATTTTTATTAATGGGAAGATTATCTAATTGTAACATGAAAGGAATATGGGGAATATTTTCTCGAATACTTTTACATAAAGAAGGAAGGTATGTTTCTCTATTAGTGAAAGTCCCCATTATAATATCTTTTTCTAATATATACATCTAAAACCTCCAGCAACTAGGATCAGTACATACCAAAAATTTATAAAATATAGGGCCTAATCCAGAACCATCATTTTTTAAAGTAATTCTTGCAATATAATCATTTCCTGCATTAGCGATTGCTACAGTTCCTCCTAATAAATCTACTCCTCCCTCCGTATCAAGAAATGTTTGGTAATTGACCCCTCCATCAAAACTAACCTCTAATTTAACGTAACCTGCCCCACCGTTAGATGAGTCTAAGAAAGTAGCGAACGCTACGGCATACCCCGGATTACTATCAACTAAAGTATATGCTCCAGCTGCAGGACTTCCTGAAACAGTTAGTCGATTGGAAGTATTACTTATTATGGTAAATGCAGTAGCAGTTGAATCATATAAGGTTAAATTTTTACATTCATCAGTAAACCAAGATTGTAAAGTATCTTCAAGATAATTTAATCCTACACTGGTAGAATTACTTGATAAAACAGTGGTGATATTAGTATATGTTTTAGAAATAAAACCAAATTCCCTATCGGCTGTACCATCCTCTCCATTATCCAAATAACCAGAATAAATACGAGCGTCATACGTAGATGGATCTGGGGAGGCTCTTTTTGTACTATTTTCAAAAGAATCAAAAATAGCAAACTGAGCCCAAGATATATTTTGAAAATTAATTTTCATTAATTCTAATTCTAATACATCATCTATAAAATCCCCTGTTATTACTCCACCAGTAGTAACACTATGCCCAGCACTATCTGCACTTTCCCAAGCAGACCAAGTACCTATTAACGATCTAGTTCTAATCCAATAATAATAGGTAGTTAAAACAGTCAATCCGCTAGTATCAATAAAAACATTAGAATGAATTTCACCCACTTTTGTTGCAACAGTTCTATCATTCGTTGCGCTACGCCATATTTCTACCATATCATATTCTTCATTATCTATAGATTCCCATTCAATCCTTACTCTCTGAAATCCTCCAGCTATAGCAACAAATACTGGAGTAGGAACTGCGGGGAGAGTTAATCTGCCTGCTATCGCCAAATCAACGGTGACGGCATCTATGATAGAAGGAGTACCACTAACATAGAAAGTATACGTTAATCCATAATCTATATTAGAAATAACTATCCAAGGAACCCCGCTTTCCCCAACATATAGGGGGGTAGCCATAACTGATGATTTATACCAAATATACCAAAGATGAACTGCCCCATTCCAAGATATTAAAGCATTAGTAGACGCTCCTCCAGTATATCTTTCAGAAGCTGTTAAATTATCTACGGCATCTAAATATGTCCAAACTTGGGGATCAGAAACAGTTCCAGAATCATCATAAACTCCAACTACATATTCTATACCAATTATTTTAAAAGTGTTTTCCTTAGCACGAGATATTTTAATCACTCTAAATTGTTTAGTTACTAAATTGGTTTCTCCAAAAGCATATTGAGCATATTGAGAAGGAGTAACCCCCCAATTAGTAGAAATAGTTAAAACTGTATACGTTCCGGGACTATTAGAAACTGTTTTTTCTTCTCTAGTATCATCATCTTGATGTTTAATAGTAATAGCATATGTTTTTGCGGCCTCAATAGTAACACTTCTATCTAATGTAACAGTATTTGCAGTAGCTGATATAATACGACCAGAAAATCCCCATTGAGGAACATCATGAGAAACTTCAACTACATCTCCAGGCATACAAGCTAATGCATCTACATCTGTTTCCCAAGAAGCAGTTAATGTCAAGTAACGGTTACATTTTAAAAGAAATTTAGCATATTGAATGGCTTGATCTCTGTCAGTACAACCATATAAAATCACAGATCTTTTATTAATATCTCTATCCGTAGTATCAAAATCATCAGAGTATACTTCAAGAACTTGTCTTTCATAATTCAAAGTAGCATCAAAATAAGTTATTTCTATAGCATTACAACGATCATCTAACGGTAAAAATTCTTCTGAAAAAGAATCTTTCTTGATATTTCCTACAGTAAATAGAAATTTTTGTACCGCAGTATCTTCTTTGTCAACAATAACGGTGAATTTACTACCCATTTGAACAACGTTGGCTCTACCAGATTGTCCCACAATATCTAAACATTTTCTAACAGTTTGAGCTTGATCAAAATAAATATTTAGAGTAAATCCCTCAGTAGTACAATAAGAAGCCCATGCATTGAAAGCATCATAATCTATCCGAGAATAAGGAATATCTGCCCCATAAGTATTATTATGTAATAAATCGTAAGCAGCCCAAGCTGGATTATTAGCTGCTTTATTTTCATATGTTGCCCCAGTCCAAACGGGGACCGTACTACGCACTGCTAGAATATCAAATCTAGGAATACCCCCAGATAATTGATCAGTAGCTAAAGCACGAACTACCCATAAAGTTGTTCCTGGATAAGTAAAATCATCATAAATTCTTTCCTCAAAATATTCCCAATAACAATCATTAATATAAGTATTTCCTGAAGCAAGAGCATTTACTATTCTGCATCTGATACTATATTCTCCTGCTGGTAGTTGATCAGCAGAATATGTTCTACGAAGTGGCTTAGACTGAGCCGCTACAATTTGGGCATAATCTAGATTAACTGTATCAATTTGAGTAAGTGTTCCACTAGTTACCCATCTCCAATAATGAGCATAACGAAGACCCATGGTATCATAGTCATACCAAGATTCCCCCGAAGTATAAGGATCTCCCTCCACATGATCTCCGGGGGTGCTAGATCCAACTTCTACTTCTACCCAATAAACAGAGGGAGATGGCCCTTCCCATTCATTTTGCCAATGACCAGCTGACCATCTACTACTAGAAATAATAACCGGAACAGTATTCATAGATTGTAAACGTACCCAATCCACTTCTCCAGTCTTTTTATACTCGATATATACATCTACTTCAGTACTACCCAATCCTCCAGAACTGTTAGCACTAAATAAACCAGCTGGAAAAGATAAACAAACTGTTATTCCTTGAACGGTATTTCCATTTGTTACTCTAGTAGTCCAAATTTCCTTAGTCCACCAAGCATCTTCAACCGGAGAATTATTGGTATTTCCTGCCTGAAGAGATTTCCAATAAAATCCCCCAAAAGTACAATAATCTCCAGAATCATAAGTCGTTGCAGCAGACCATGCCGAAGCGGTGGGATTAAGTTTAGTTGCCACCGACGTTGTTACCCTAGTATCATTAAATCCCTGAGTAACCCCTTGGGTAGTTGCTCCTAACCTAGTTTCTTCAGTAATACCCGAAAAGTTAGTAACATCTGTTTGATTTATTCTAGAACTTGATAAACTAGTTATTGCGTGGGAAGCTGCAGCCATAAGAATATTTAAATATTGCTTATCTCCTGCAGTTTCTAAATATCTTCCTATAATGGGGGGAGCTATTCGCATAGTACCGTAAAGAACTGGAAGAACTTCCCCCTCCATTAATGAATTTGGTTTAGCATCCCAACTATACGTAGAAGATGAATCAATAGACTGATTATTAAAAGATGGAATACTTGGTCTAAATACGGATCCAACAATTAATCCACCTACTAAAGTTAAACCAGCGGTCATATAAGCGCCACCGCCAGCAATAGCCATTGCTTCTATTGCACCTCCTCCTGCAGAATAAAAAGCCGCCATTTCTGTAAGATAAGGAGCAACTATTATAACAGCTATCATAGCAATAATAGCTAATATATTTTTACCATCCCCTCCATCTTTAGGAACATGACAAAAAGCAAGATGACAATTGGGAGAAAGTATTACTAAATCCATTGGATTAGGAACTATTTGACCATTTATAGATACTGCTATATCATAAGAATTTCTTTCTACATCCCCTATTCCAAATCCTTGAAGATAATCTTTTACTCTCAATCCAATAGGAAATTGCTCAATAATACGATCCTTCAAAGGATCAAAGGGGTTACGAACATAAGTTATAGTGAACATTTTTTCCACCTGTAAAATCCACGAATTCTTTTTTCCCAAGCAGGATCATTTATTTTTGATATAATTACTCCTACTTTTTTCAAAGTATGGATATAACGACTATCCCCAAGGTATACCCCAAAATGCTGAACTACTCCAGGAAAAATAGGATTAAGAGACATTGCTACAGCATCTCCTGGTTCTGGAATTTCTACCTTAGACCAATAGTTTGCTATATCTTCTGGTACTTCTATACTAGCTGTTACTATATCCTCACAAGCAATATTTTTATTCGTCACTATTTGACCAAATCGTTTATTTACTTCCATAAATAATCCATAACAATCTAATCCAATTTTAGGGTCCCTTCCTAGATTAAGGAAAGGAATTCCGATGAGATCAGATATATTAGGCAAGTCGTACTCCCCTTGCCCCCGCTCCTGGAAACCCCCCAAATCTATCAGAATTACTATAAGACCGACAAGTGGTTAAAGTTTTATCACAAGTTGCCCCTACTCCAGCATACCCACATAGTGTTCCTTTGAAAATAAATCTACAATGATTTTTCAAAATCCTCATAATGGGAAATCTTTTATTAAACGGATTTGCAGCCCCTAATGTAAAAGTAGCCCATTTAGAATTAGTTTTAGGTTGTTTTAATTCAAATAAATGTTCTACCTCCGGAGTGGCTGAAGCCAAATTTAAAGAATTCAAAACATAAATATTAACCAAAACAGGACTAAATCCATTTGTTTTAATATAAGTATCATACGCTTGAATGTAAACTTCCATTGCGCGACTAATATTGCTAACTCTGATATCTACTCTAGGAACTTCCCCAGAGGATACGTCACCAACTTCATCAATTTCAAATGGAAAAGCTGACCAAGTTTCTCCATCCCAAGTTATAGCTTCATTATTTCTAACCAAACGAATGGGAGTTCCCAACCCCGGAATAGTAATTTTTAATGCTAATAGCCAAACGGAATTACCAATTAATTTATTCTTTTCTTCTATAGCCGTACTGCTAAGAGTCCTCATTAAATTTCCTCAATGGTAATATCTACTGACCAATAATTAACACTACCGCTCATACCCATACTTTTTGATTTAATACTATCCCCAGAAAATCGACAAGAATACGTAGTAGAATTCCTGGGATTTGTCCAATTAAAAGCAATGCCTAAATTGGTATTAAAAAAAGTATGAAGTGTCCCCAAATCGGTTTCTGATAAAACAAAACTTAAATTCCAACGATGAATCGCCCTAGAACTAGCAGCACGGGATTGAGTATAATTTGCTTCAAATTCAGTTTTAATTTGGGGCTTATAATACTCTTCCTCAATAGTGCGAGGAGCAGAAATAGATGGCCAATCTGCCATTACCCGCCTCCCATCATATCTCTAAATCCCATCCTATTCCTTGCTGCAGCATCTATCACTACAGATATGATATATTCATCAGGCCTAACATCTACCTTGGCACTCTTCGCTTGAACAGGAACCCCACTTTCATTTATAATTTGAACCTTAATATTTTGAGTTCCTCCTACTGGAGAAATATTCCCCGACACGCTAGGAGTGAAAATTTCCGGCTTCCCACGCTCTCCTACAAGGTACGAATATCCGGCAGAAACAGGCCCCCCCCCGGCCCTTGTTCCCGCCAAAGGAACAGCCCCCGCAGCGGGACTAACGATAGCCGATATAATAGAACTATCTACAAATCCTAACGATTTCATAATAGCTAATTTCAATTCTGCCATTTGAATTTCTATTAAAAGTTTGAGAATCCCCTTCCCGATATCAGCAAATAAAGCACGGAAATTGTCTCCAATGGATTTAGTACCAGAACCAATGCTTTCTAAGAACGTACCAAAAGCATTTACACTAAGATCTATAGCGTTAGGAATCTTATTTGAATATTGATTTACTAAATCTTGATTCAATTTAAAAGCATATTGCTTCATTCCTATTTCTTCTAATTGAGACTGATTCAAAGTTCTTTGAGCTTCTGCTTCAGCCGTTTTCATTTGGTATGATATATTAGCATATTCTTTACCCTTAGCAGAAAGTCCCTCAATAGCCAATGCTCGATCTAATTCCAATTTAAGAAGTTCTTTTTCTATAGTCTTAGAAGCCTCCCAATTTCCAGACATATTAGCTATATCAGATTGGTACCCAAGAGATCTCCCTGTTTGAGAAAAAGATGATTCTAATCTTCTTCTTTTATCTTCTTCTGCATTAGTTTGCTTAGTAATCCCCAAAATATCTTCTAATTGTTTTATATATTTTTCATTTGGTTCAGTAATTTTCCTAGCTCTTTCCAATATTCTTTCCAATTCTTGGGTAACTAAACTAGCTTGCATTTGTTGAATATCTAAAGATTTAGCAGTATTATCAGTTGCTATTGCCAAACGAGATTCCAATTCCCATTTAGTAGTATAATGAGATAATATTCCTTTTGCTAAAATATCTTCTTTAGCATATAAAGCTAAAACAGCTTCTAATTTACTAATTTCATTTAAACGTATTACACTAATTTTTCCTTCTGCAGCTAATATATCCATTTTCTTTTGATAAATTTCCATTACTAAATTAGCTTGAGCTTCATAATCCCCTGTTACTTGAGATACGGAGGATTGAAGAGTAGTAATTTTAGATTCATAATTAAGACGATCTAATTCTATTCTTCTAACAGCACCAATTTCAAATTTCAATTTTTTTGCTTCTTCTGATTGTTTTTGTAAACTATCTCTAACTCCTAATCCTGCTCTATTCCTTTCAATAGTGATATTTAGAGATTGTCTTTCCCAATTAACTTGTTCTTGAATATCTCCAACCATCTCCGCCATTTGAGCTTTAATTGAGGAAGTTTCTCCTCCCCATCCTAATCTCTCCATTTCTTGCTGAATTAATAAATGCTTCTTCCTTTGCTCCCCTTGATTTTTAAGAGCATTTTCTAATTCTAAATTAAATTTTCCCTCAGCTTGGGCTTTCTCAATTTCTGCTTTGGTAAGAATATCTACCAAATATATTTGTTCTTTATAATTTTTATTTTGAGTAGCGATTTGAAGATTAATTTTAGCTACTTGTTCTGCTATTTCTCTATCAATTTTATCAAGTTCCATTCTATTAGCAACATATTTTACATCATAACTTATATCTCCAAAGGGCATATCCTCTGATCCACTAAGTTCTTTGGTTTTCTTACTAAAATCCATTTTATTTTTAATAGCAGAAGATAATCCTTCCACTACATTTTTGTATGCAGCTACTGGCTTAGAAATAAAACTTAACACTTGAGTCCATTTTTCTAACATAAAATTAATAGATTTAATAAGTACAGATAAAGAAGTTGTTGGCAAAGCTAGAGTGTTAGCAATCTCCTTAGATAATTTTAACATATTTACCATTAAATCACTAACTTCCCTAAATCCAGAAACGACGGCTTCATTTAATTTAGGACCCTCTGCAGTCCAAGTAACTAAACTATTTTGAATATTAATCATTTCTGATTTTAAATAATTAAACATAGGTTTAAAAGATTCGCCTAAAACCATACTTATAGCATCTTTAACATTAGATGTAACTCCTGCCCAAGTTTTTTGAGCCATATCTCCAGCAACTCCGAAAGCACTAAGTCTTCCCATAATAAATTTATATAATCCTTCTGCATCATTTTTATATTTACGAATATCTTCATTTCTAAGACCCAAAGCAGTAGCAATCAAAGTATTACGAGGGGTAATTGCCCCTCTCAACATAGATCTAGTTTCTTCTGCTAACATATCCAAATTCAAGCCCATAGCACTGGCAGCTTGGACCATTGCTAGAGTATATTGCCTAATTTGATTGGGATCAAATCCTACAGCTAATCCAGGAGCTATCGTTTGCTGATATGCCTTAACTAATTGTTGATAAGTAGCTGCTGTTTGAAGATTATCCATCTGTAATTTTTTTGTTATATCCGAAGACATTTCCATAGCAGCATTTAATGCCTCAGTACCTTGTAAAGCCCTACCACTAGAATCTGTAAATTGCCCCTGAGCAGTAAGAATAGCCGCCATTCCAAGTCTAGATTGTTCTAAAGTAGCATTATATTCTATTCCTATACTTATCATAGAGGAAAATCCCTGAACAACCTTTTGAAATGCCCAAACAGCTACGAAAGCTGCCATCGTTCTTTGTATACGTTCCATAATTCTTTCTAAATTTGTTGCTTCTGCTACCTGAGTCTTTATTTCCCCAGTTACCTTTTTCATTCCTTCTTCTTGAGCTTTAACTGCAGGATCCATCCAAAAAGCAGCATTAGCTTGCATTTGAGGAGCCATTTGAAAAGGAACTACTTTAGGAGTGGAAACAGCCTTGGCGGTAGCAGCAGTTACACTAGCACCAGTTTTCTCCGCTTCAATGGCAATTTTACGAAGAATGGGAGTTCCATCATCTCTAATTACCAATCTATATGTTAAATCCTTATCAGCCAATTTTATTTTCCTCCTTGGGGGAGTGTTTATTTTTGGATTCCGCTTCTAATACTTGAGCTAATCTTAAAACTTTAAATAAACATTCTTGAATATCTTCCACTTCTAAAACCTTACAAACTTCAATTACCCCCGTAGGATTCACCCCCCAAGGATCAGCACTAGCTAATTGAAATACCTCCCAAGCTTCCGAGTTTTCAAAATCTACCCCCGGAAAACAATCATTACACGGAGGAGATATTTCCTTGCCTGCTCGCTTGCTCCTAAATTCATAGTGCTCTCGACAAGTCTCGCACCAGAATTTAGTCTCCCTTTTTTCTTTAATCCATTCGGCGAGCAGGGTCAGTTTTTTATTTCAGAATCCAGTTTTCGTTCCCCATCTTGACGAACTAACTCCGACTGTTCTGAAATAAACTCCCGGAGAGATATATCATCAAAAATAGCCTTTTTCTTTTCCTCCAAAGAGGCTTCGGGGGAATCTTCTAAATCAATCCCCTCTACATCTTGAAGGATAAAATTAAAAATTTCCCAAGTGTATTTCCCGGTATCAATATCTTCCAAAAGAGTAGTAATTTTCCCTTTTGTCTTCCCTTGAGTCATGTCGATTTCTGTAGGAACCCGTTCCCGAATTCTAGAACGAATAGCAAGCCCTTCAGAAAGAGGGAGGGGCCGGATCAAAAACCGGACCCCTTCCGCTCCCGGATAATCAAACCACTTTCCTGCTTGAAACCTCTTCAATTTTAACGCCATTGTAACGCCCCCCTTTTAACGCCCTTTTAATACCATTGTAACGCCCCCGTGGATTGCCCCAAAAAAGGGCTTCTAACTTCACGGGCACCAGCAAGTACAAAAGATTTTTCAATCCTTGTCTTGTCTAATAGTGCCTCAGTTAGCAGTCACGACGATCCCCGCCGCGATCATACAACATATATTACACGAGTGCGATTTTACCGTATCCGATCACATTCATAGTGATCGATGCTACACCTGCCTTGTCGTGTCCCACGTTGATAGAAGAAATGTACGCTCCGGCGGCAGTCTCCGCAGTGACATCAGGAGTCCAGTAGCTGGTGGAGTCAATAAAGAACCGAATATCTGTCAACTTGGTTGCCGCCAACGCCGCATCATGAAGGGCCTTCTGACCATTTGTATCAGCGGGGTCATAAAATCCTTCCACCGTCCCGGTCCACGCCTGCATTCCAGGAATCTTCTTTCCCCAAACAGACCCAAAGACGGAAGTATCAATCTCATCCATCTTAATATCAAGGGTCCATTTTCCCAAGTTTTCGACTAATACGGAACCTTTCTTAATACTTGCATACCTCCCCATCAAAGGGTCGCCCATACTAATTCTCCTTTCCTACATATTGTCTAGTTGTTGGAAAACCCTCTACTTCCATCATTATAATTACTCCTTGCGGAGCCTCCCTTAAATTTTTTAATCTCCCCCGAACTCTTTCTTCAACCACTCTTTATCCTTCAGTTTTCTAAATAATTTAAAAGCCGTACCCCAGTTTCCAAGCTGGTTAAGTATGCCGTAAGTAATCCAAAAATGACGATCCACAGCAAACTCCCTAAGATGCCCAATATCATAATCAGTATTAATCAAAAGTTTAAATCCAGCTTTAGTTGCATTCCTAGTAAAATAAGTATCTTCCCCCCTTCGAATTACAACGATCTTGCCATCCACCGTTTTCTCTTCCGTCTGAACACGAAACCATGGACGAGGTAGCTTTTCAAAAACACCCCGCTTGACCAATAAACAAGCGGCACCCGTAGCCCCTGCGGATACTATATCTCCGAATTTGTAATCTTCAAAGGGTTTAAGTAAACCCTCCTCAGTAGGATTCCAAATGAGAGGATCATATGGCTCGTACCCTCTGTAACAAAGTCCTCCCACCATATCAGCATTATGAGATTCCATTATTGAAAATAAATCTCGTAAAGTGCTTGGGGGATAAACCATATCTGCATCTAGTAATACTATATGGGTACATCCCAATCGTAATCCTTCATCTACTTGAGCTTCTCTCTTTTCAGCAATATCTCCTCCTCTAGATGCTTCTAGAAGAATAAAATCAGGACGATCCATAGCTAGTAAAGAAATGTGGGTAGTGGAATTCAAATAAGGCCATGACAAAGGGCAAGCCCAACCAAGTTTTATAGAACTATCCCAATATTTATTACTTTCCATTAAGGTGCGCTCCTTAAAAATTTATACGTAAGTTCCAAATTCAGAACAAACATAGCAACTCCATTTCCTGCTGAATGTAACATACCTTCGTCAGTTTCAACACCCAATGGACGCATATATTTCTTTCTTAGATTAAATGTATCATCATCCAGACATTTAAGAACATCTTCTATTAAATCACATTGCTCCTGTTCAGGTTCCTCTGCACTCTTAGAATAACCAACTACCCTAACTCGCATACGACTTAAAGTAGAATCCCCTAATTCATCTTCAAAAGGTTCATCCCCCCCTAATACCATTAAATAAGGAAATGCCGGAACCTCATCAAAAAAAACAAATTTCCTGACTACATCTGTAGCTTTAGAATAATCTTTCAAACAAGTTTTAATATCCTCTAAAATATCGTTTCGTGTTGACATTAGCTATCCTTGTATGCTTTATTTATAGCCAATTGTATCAAATTTTCTATGCTAGGTTTTGCTTGATCAAAAGCCGGTCTTAGATAAGGACGAGCAGGGATTCTAGACCCCGGATGGCTTACTTTTCGAATGCTCATCCAAATTCCTTTCTTTTTCCAAAAGAAAACTAATCTAGGCTTATTTCTAGCTTCAATAGGATGTGGTTTAGTAATACCCCCTAATTCATGAATACGAGCATAAATTACTCCTGATACGCCTAAAACACCTGAAGCAAATACTTTTGGATCGCCCCCAGTCCCAGCCAGAATTCCTAAAACTCTACTTCTCAAAAGCCCCGTTTTTACCGCTAATTTTTCTGGACGAGGGCCAGATAAATATTGAGTTTTTGATATTCTTTCTGCTATTAGCATTCCATCTTTTAAAGCTCTAATAACGTTAGATTGAATCAAAGGAGGTAATCTAGAAATAGCACTAGTCCCCGGAGGGAGAACGAATTTCAGTTCGAAAGAGTTTGCCATTTTCTGCGCCTTTCAATTTAGATCAAGAGAATAACAAATTTCATTTCCAAAAGAAAATATTTCTTTTACTTACTACGAATTTAGTATATACTAATATCATGTTAACAGCCACCAAAATCCGCATCTACCCGTCCGCTTTGCAAGAAGAATCTCTTGCAAAAGCGTTTGGTTGTGCTAGATGGCTTTGGAATAATAGCCTTGCAGAAACCCAAAAAGTTTATCAAGAAACGGGGAAAGGTTTTAGTCAGTTTGGATTGACTTATCGTCTTCCTAAACTTAAAGAAGAGTATCCTTGGCTTTCTGAAACACATAGTCAGGTGTTGACATCCGTTTGTCTTCATATGTCCCGAGCTTTCATAAACTTTTTTGAACGTCGAGCAAAGTATCCTAAATTCAAATCTAAAAGAGGAAATCAATCTATTCAATACCCACAAAGCGTTAAAATTGTAGAAAATAAAATTTACCTTCCTAAAATTGGTTTGGTAAAAGCCATCATTCACAGAGAAATCATAGGTAAAATCAAAACTGTTACGATTAGTCGTGTTCCTTCTGGTAAATATTTTGCTTCTATTCTGACGGATAATGGGGTTCCCATTCCTTCTCCTTCTTTTGAAGGAAAAGTTATTGGAATTGATGTTGGTTTGAATCATCTTGCTATTACTAGTGATGGGGCTAAATTTGATAATCCTCGCCATCTTTTGAAGGCTGAAAAGAATTTGAAAAGGAAACAGAAAAAACTTTCTAGAAAAATGAAAGGAAGTAAATCTAGAAACAAAGCCAGAATTTTGGTAGCTAAGGCCCATGAAAAGGTTGTTAATTGTAGGAAAGATTATCTCCATAAGATTTCTCGACGGCTTGTTGACGAAAACCAAGTCATTGCCGTCGAGGATTTGCATGTTAAAGGTATGATGAAGAATCATAAACTTGCTAAGGCTATCAGCGATGTAGGATGGGGAACTTTGGTTGAATTCCTCCGTTATAAAACTGAGAGGGTAGGAAAAGGTTTCATCAAAGTGAATCGTTTCTTCCCCTCTAGCAAAGCTTGCTCCGTCTGTCTTCATGTTCAATCTGAGATGCCTCTTAACATTCGTTCTTGGCGATGCGATAGGTGCAAGACCTTGCACGACCGCGATGTCAATGCCGCTAAGAATATTAGAAATGAAGCCCAAAGAATGATCGCGGCGGGGATCGCCGTGACTGCCGGTGGAGGCACCGTCAGCCAAGGCAGAGGACGTAAGTCCTCTGTCCTTGCTAGTGCTCGTGAAACCGGAAATCCTATGTTGAAGCGACGAAAGTTGCTTCATTTAGGGTAATACACTGTAGGCATCTAGAGCTATCTTAGTTTGAGAAAGAAGAGCACCAATTTCAAATGTTACACTACCCCCATTAGGAAGGGATCTACTAGGAACCCCTAACCCTCCACTAGGACCCTCTTTCAATTTTCTAGCTACCAATTCAATACAAGCCTGAGTTATAGGACCGGGAATGGTAGAATACCCACCAGTATAAGTAACTTTTACCGCTCCCGGAGATCCTCCAATATCATAATCAAATTTAAGGATACCATTTTCAGTATCTACAAAATAATCATCGGAGTCGATTAAATCCGTACTGGCATAAGACCTATCCCAACTATCCCAAACTTGAACTGCCGGAGAAGATGCTACAGGGAATCTATTAAGAAATACTTTATTTGATCCACCATCGTGGTACTCTGTTACAGCTGCCTGAGTAAAAGTTCTATTACAATATTCATTGATAAATTCATCGCAGAAACCGATCAAAGCGTCAATTAAATCATCCTTACTAATTTCAGAAGTCTTAATTTCCAAATATGCTTTAACTTGTACTTTAGTGGCATAAGGCATTTCTATTCTCCTCCAATCCTGCTCGGATAGAGTTGACTAAAGTTTCAGCAGAATTTTCCCACGTAAATCTACTTTTTATCCGATGACTTGCTAATCTTCCTTTTTCCAAGGCATGCTTATAATTATTTTTAACAAAAACCATATTCTCTACTAAATCAGCTACATCAGGGAAAGCCGCTTCCACCTTACCCATATCCCCGTATATCGGAGAGGTCATGTCCATCAACCCTAATTTATATTTCAAAGGGTATCCTACTTTTTTATCAAAGAAATCTAGCACCCCACTAAATCCCGTGGCTATGCAAGGAAGTCCCGTCGCCATGGCCTCTGCCAACGGCAATCCGAATCCTTCACCGCGAGTTGGCCAAACAAAGCAATGGGCATCTTGATAAATTTTTATCATTTCCTCCTTAGTAGCGATTCTACTGTCTAAAATAACGTTTCCCTTTTTTTGAATCGTCACGTTAGGAACACGTGTTGTTTTTATATATAACTCTATTTCTGGATTAGAAGCGAGACCAAGTTTCCCCCAAACGTAGATAAGTTCTTGATATCCTTTCCTTGGATTCGGAGCACCTATCCATAAGTAACGAAATTTTTTTGGGTTCCTTTTTCGGAGTACAAATCCAAAATCTTCTTCTACTCCATGCGGAACTACCCAAATTTTATCTTCTGGAAAATGGGGTGAAAAAATACCTTTTACAAAATTACTAGGAACTAAAATGAAGTCCGCTTTCTGAATTTTCTCTGCATACATTTCATGAAGACGGGTCGCTTCGAACATCGTAAAAAGAAAGGTGGGTTTATCTGGACGGGAATTGAATACTTCTGGAGTGGTGATATATAAACATGCATCTGCTTCATCTATAGTACCAACTATTATTACATCATCCCTCATTTCAGTATATTTACGAAGCATGGTATTATGGGTGCGGTAGCCGAATAAGTTTCCGACGTTTTTATCAGTTGTTACCGTTCCCCAGAAAAGTTTTAATGGATTCAAGTTACCTCCGGTCGAAAATGAGTTATACAGTACCCAAATTTTTCTTTAGATAAATATAAAATTTTGAATCTAGGATCTTTTTCTATTTTTTTCAAATTTGTATAATGCTTTACGTGAAAAACATCATCTAATGCAATAATACATTCCTTCTTTAAAACGGGAATCAAAGTATCGAATTCGATCCCTCCTATATGACCACCACTATCAAGAAGTACCAAATCAGGAGATTGACTTAATTTTCCTAAACAAGTTAATAATACTCCTTCTGGAACATTATCAAAGTTAGTTTCTTCGAAGTAACGATCAACTCTAGTTTCTTTACTATGGTCGATATAGACTTCTTTGGGCCATTCTTTATCCAAAAAATTCTTCTTAATTTCATCTTTATTTGGAAGTTGTTTTCTGAATATAGATAATCCGTTTATCAACATCACGTAATCTAATAAACCCATATCTCTAAGATGGATATATGCAGATCGAAAATATTGAGGATTTACTTCTATTGAGTAAAATTTTGTAGAGTCAATATTAAAATCTCTCAAAGCCGATGCTATTACGGTGGTAGTACCTTTGCCCAAATACGTCCCAGTTTCTATAATTTTCTTAGGCTTAACATCTTGAATAACTCCTCGCAAAGTCTTACCAAAAGTTGATAGAGCATCGACCATCATTAAATTCATTTGATTTCAACCTTTCTACCTAAAACAATTGATCCCATGGATTTATGATTCAATAACATCGTTTTCACTACTTCCCAAGTTTTAGCTACGTCGGGGTAAGATGCATGAGTATAATCATGAAAAGCCATTACCCCTTCATTTTTTACCCACGGATAAACCAAAACGAACTCGTTCAGAACACTTGGGAGACAATGAGAAGTATCATTAAATACCATATTTATTTTTATTCCCCCGGTCAACTTTTCCCAATCTCGTAAAATATCTCCAGCATATCCTCTCAACGGAATTACATTTTCAGAAAGTCCAAATTTATTTATCGTTTCCTTCCAACTAGTAAACCAAGATTCTGTTCCCCAAAGATCTATGCAGTAAACTTTTCGTTTAGTTCCTAAGCAAGGAAATCCCAAGGATACTGAAGACTTTCCCAAATAACTACCCATTTCAACTATAACGCCATCTTCAGGCATTTGGGCAGACATATTAAAAAGAAATTCATCCTCCCCCGGAAATAAAAGGCCCTCTACGGAAGATATTCTATCCTTAAAATCAGCATAATGGGGAACCAAATTTAGATCCTCACTTTCTTAAATCTATTTTCATCTTTAAAAGCATCTAAAAGTTTTTCTTCTTTCAAAAAGAAAAATATTAATAATGGCCTATCTTTCAAGGGAAGTTGATTATCTAAATTTATCAATCTCCTTTTCTCCTCATCTACTTTCCCTGCATTAATATTATCAATATTATGTCGTCCAAAATGAACGGAAGCATACGTTACTACAAAGTTTTTAAATCCGTAAGCTAGACCTATTTTAACTAATTCGTGGGATGAAAAACCAAACATATAATTTCCCGTTGGTTCAAAATTATTGAAATGATAACGGGGTTCATTATCCCCACTCGGTTCTATCAAAATAACTCCCTTTTTCGCCACACGAAACATTTCATAAAGCCCAAGATATGGTTTAGACATATGATGAAGAGATTCTTTTATAAAAACAAAGTCAAAAGAATTATCTTCAAAAGTTAACGAATTCATATCTTGGTTTGAAAACTCATCTACTAGTCCCATACTGTGCGCCAATTCTATAAGACAAGGTTGCCAATCAGAAGCGTGAACTTTATGACCAAACCCAAATCTTTTTATATGAATAGCTTCTCTCCCGCAGTACCCATCTCCCAAAGTAAGAAAAGTAGATGGAGGTATATTTTGAAAAAATTCCTTAATTTTATCTATGCAATCTGTGTGCAAGAAGTACCATATACTATCGGGATTAATAAGTCCATCCCAAGCCTCTGGTCCTTTTTCTAACATTTCTTTGTACTTATTAACATGCCAAGTTTTCTGAGAAATATCTATATTATTCATAACATCCATTCGCCTGGGTAAAGTAATTTTTCTCCATTATAATCACTCCAATTTTTCACTAAAGCATCTCCTGCCCATGGTAAAAATTTACGAGGGTTAATTTCTTCTCCATTAGTATTTTGCATCTTTTTCCAATTGTTTATAGCCCCTGAATAACCATAATAAATTTCCTTAAATTCAACTTGTTTATAATCTACATAGGCAAAATGTTGAAAAGAGATTCCATTTCTTAACGTATCATCTCTAGATATAAATTTTTCTCTGCCCCAATCTTTTCCATCTTTATCCACTAACGTCGGAGGCTCATGTTTTTTCCAATGAAATCCTTTGTAAAATCTAAATACTCGTAACCAATCTTCCGGTAAAGTAGCCCAAGTATTCATAGATGCTACATATTTTTTTGGACCTACGAAATAATGACAATATACATAAGCAGCCATCTTTTCTTTATCATCTTTAAACATTTTTATCATTCTATTTATGCTTTTTAAATCCCAAAATTCATCTACATCTACTTGCCAAAGTATACAATTATCTGGTAAATATGAAATAGGGGCGTTAACCATATCCACTTTACCATCCCAAAAATTACCATTTCCTTTCCTATATACAGAAATCTTATTTGGGAATAATTGTTTTAATAAATCTAAATATTCTGTAGTGCCGTCATTACTCAATCCATTATTATGAATTTTATCTACTATCTTACCACCTAATGCTATTGACCATTGGGTATCATACTTTAAATCTGCTACTCCCTCTACAATATGCCAATGCCAATCAAACGGAAGGGATTGCAACATTCTTATATGGTATCTTATGAAAGGCATTCCATTCAAAACTATAGTAAAGAAATGTAAGGGGCAATCAGAATTTTTTTTAAAATCTAAAGAAGGAGGTTTAGGAGAAGGGATTTTTCCTATTAAAACACCATCCCAAAAATGTTTTTTAATATCAAATGGTAATCTATTTCCACTGCCCCCTACCATTCCTGCCCATTTATGAAGAGTTTCCAAAGAGTGTTCAGTAGTATTATAAAATACATCATCCGTATCTTCCCAATATGAATCCCCAATTCGATCTTCTAGTTGCTTATAAACTTGAGTCCCCGGAAGAACGTATAAAACGGAGGAACTGGGGGAATCCGTCAAGGGAATTTTATTTAAAAAATTACAAGTCTCTTTTATAGTTTGTTCCGTTTCCCCTGGGTATCCTACCATGGTAAAAGCCCCAGTAGTCATTACATCTTTATATTTAGTGCATAAATTATACGTTCTTTCAATTTGCTGAAAGTCTATTTTTTTATTCATAGATTGAAGAATTTCTTTAGATCCAGATTCTATTCCCCAACAAATATGACGACACCCAGCTTCCACCATGGCATCTAACATTTCGGAGGAAACCGGGTGAACCCTTCCATGAGCGGCCCAAGTTAAATTAAATTTTCTGTCTATCATGCCTTGACAAATTTCTTTAACTCGTATTTCTGATAAATTAAAAGTATCGTCATGAAAAAATAACTTTTTAATTCCATAAAGATCTATTTGTCTTTCAATTTCATCTAAAACTCTTTCTACGGAATGAACTCTAATTTTTTGTCCCCAATAATGACTAGTAGAGCAATAATTACAACGAGCGGGGCATCCTCTAGAAGTTATGATACTTCCCATCTTACTATCTCTTATTATTTGTTCTGCATAACTATAATCAGGAAAAGGAAGATCATCTAAATTATCTATTGGAATAACGGAAGGATTAATAGCAACTTCGTTTTGAAAATCTAAATAAGATAATCCACGAATATTTTTCAAATCTATTTTTTCTTCTAAAGCATTACATAAATATCGAAGGGTATTTTCTCCTTCTCCCATAACTACATAATCTGCCCCATAATTTTTAATCATTTGTTGAGGAAAATACGTAGCGTGAACTCCCCCAAGCACTACGGAAGATTCTGGAAGAATACTTTTTACCAATTGAATAGCTTTACGAACTGCTCCACGATTAAAAGTAGAGCAAGTAAATCCTACAACGTCGGGGCGAGAATTAGCCAAAATTTTAGGAAGAATATCATCTACATGACGTTCTTTTTGAAAGTGTATAGATGATACATTTCTATCTCTTTTCAACGAAGAAGATAGATAGCCTACCCCCAAAGGATAAAGGGGCCAGTCTCCGGTATGTAAACCCGGTAATGAAACAAGTAGAGTACAGTTTGATTTGTTAGATTTAACACGAGGAGCTTTAATCTTAGTGGCTTCCTTTTCACCTTCCCAATTGATTTTCGGAACAGCCATTTTTAACGTTCTTCCAAAATAATTACCTAAAGGTTGAAAAGTTCTCCTACCTACAGCAAGCCCTAATTGATTCACTAAATGAGCTATGCAACTATCTGTACAAAGAACTTTAGAAGCTCTTTCAATTATTCCGATCCAATCAAATACCGTAAATCCAGAAACAGGATTGATTTCTACGGAGTCGTGTTCATCAAAATCTACTTTACCTTTAGAACCAATAGAATGGGTAATTACATAATTTTCCTTGTATAACAAATCCAATTTCTTTTGCAGATCTAATTCCTTTTGAAAATTTCTATTTATGATAAGATTAAATCTTTCCTCAAAAGGAACTTTAGCTTCTTTATATTTCCATTCATCAAAAGACAATCCTGATGATTCCCACTCAGATTCATCCCTACCAAAACCTATGCCTAAATCCA
>Ga0209727_1000208_pt1 | contig 73737 bp, 104 predicted proteins | sample RifGroC1_FD_183995 | JGI IMG/M metagenome (GOLD analysis project Ga0209727, IMG submission 183995) | Groundwater microbial communities from Rifle, Colorado, USA - Groundwater C1 (SPAdes) (version 2) | ecosystem: Environmental > Aquatic > Deep subsurface > Groundwater | place: Rifle, Colorado... | reverse complement strand
CCTCATGAAGAAGTGGAGATCCACTTGGTTCCTAACCGAAAACAACAAACAGTTGAAGTCCGTATTTGGTGGAGAGAACAATTAGTCTTCATGAACCTCTACCAACGTTTACAGTTTCCTAAAGTCCGGTTTTGAAACGTTAATCAGTCCGGTTTTCAAACGTTGCCAACAGTAATGAAAAAATTTCCCGTCTCAGTTGAGACGGGAAAGTTGTGCGCAGGGGCGCGATTACTTGCTGTTCTTTAACAGGTTGTATGTGTCCATGAGGCTGGCGGCGAGTTTTTCAAATTCGATCGCTTGGGCCAGGACCGGCTTGGAGTCCAGGATGGACTGTTCGAACTGTTCTGCGATTTCCGTCACAGCGTCTTGATAGGCAACTTCAGCGTCGGCGAGAGCGTCGGCGGCGGCCTTTTCGAGGCGCTCAGCTTCAGCTTTCTTCTTCGCGGCGGCCGCTTTCATCTGGCCAAGAACATCTGTGGTGATGCCGGCGAAAAGCAAGACCTCTTTGAGGTACTTGCGGCTAAGGCCGGTGATATCCCACTTTTCGAACCAGTTAGTGGCTGCCAGGAGCGCGGATGCAGCAACGCGAAGGGCCTTGGTATCAACCTTGGACCCGGTCGCTTTTTTGAAAGCGTCGGCGGCGGCGTTGGAAGCTGCAACTTTTGCTTCTTCCCTCTCGATATTGAGGCGTTCATACTTGGCGCGGGTAGCTGTGGCTTTGCCGGTGAAAGATTCAGACTTTCTGAAGACATTTTGGACGGCCAGGTTGAAGTCCAGGTCGCTTCCGAGCATCAGGTTTCGCGTAAGCGTAGCCGCGTCTCCGCGGGTCATAAGACCAATACGGTTCAAAATACTCATGTTTATTCTCCTTCGAAATATGGGTGGAGAGTTGGGCGGGTGCCCACTCAATGTGCGTACTGGGGGTATTATAGCACTAATTTGACCAATGTCAATAGCTATGGGTTATCTTCTTAGGAGCGGGTCAGACTTCTTTTTGGGTGGAGATATAGTTCCGGACTTGGTCGGGGAAAAGGTCTATGGCGTCCAATAAGTTATTCTTCTTGTGGTAACCCCCCTGAACGTGGAAGAGATGCTTTCCAGTGTAATCCATGACTCCAATGTAAGTAGTCGAAGTTTCGCCGTAGGTGATTACTCCACCCACACTCCAAAAGAATAATTGGCCATTTTGAATACCTAATAGGGGATTTCAAGGTAACCTCCTAATATTAAAGTTCTGGTGGGTATATTATACCCTATAAAAATCCCCACCGGATGGTGGGGAGGATATTTTGATCAGTTGAAAGCCTTATAAAACTTGGCCGAGGTCGTTGAAACAGGCAAGCATGATACCACTCATACTGGCACCTTTGAAAGTGAATCTTTGGTTTTTTGTTAGTTTGTTGAAAGCTTCGATGTACTTTTTGGCGTCGATTCGCTTCAAGTCTTTTTCCTCAATATGTTTTCGGTCGTAGGCGATCGCATATTTCGCTTTTGTAATAGCATATTTTACAAGTTCCATATCAGGTTTCGGGTTGTCCTGATATGCCTGTTCGACTGCACACATGAGGCGGCAGATTTCGGGTGTGAGACTGGTGAGATTGAGGGCCTCTTCTTGGGATACGCCCTGTGCAACAACTATTTCCCCTGGTCGACCTTTGAATATTTCTTCGAATTTGGCCCGGTCGGTGTACGAGGTCCAGGTGCGGACACCATAAGCGCCGCCCATGGTTTCGTCGTACTCAAAAACAACGTTATAAGAATCTTTGGACATTTTTACCTCCGTAGAAATTTTAGGGTGCTGTAACGAGAGCTATTATACTATGAGATTACTTAATGAGTTCTTGGTTGGTGTATTTGTGGTGGATGATGGGACGCCAGGTGTCGGTTTCGGGATTGAGTTTCCAGGGACAGACAGAGCGGAACCAAGAGAATTTTTCGGAAATTTTACCGGTTTTAGGATTGATTCTGGCGTACTGGAGGATCTGGCAGTTGTTGATTTTATCTTGGGGATCTTTGTTCTTTTTTAGGCTCAGATATTCTTCTGGAAGGATTCCTTCCATGATGATGCGGATGGGCCACATCATATTGCCGTGAGTGACGACGATGCCACGTCGGTTCACCAACTTGCGATATAGAGTGGCGAGAATGCCGACACGGGCGCGGATGAGGACATCGGCTAGAGATTCACCCCCGGGCGCGGCAAAGTAGAAAGGATTAATTTCTCTTTTGTCCATAGCGTCCGGGTATTTGTGGTGTCTTTCTTCATCGGTCATGACGTCCAGATTACCCCAGTCATGTTCGCGGATGTAGTCCCGGAGATTCCAGAGGGCGCCTGGTAGATCTAGGAAACCGGCGGTGCGTTTGGCTCGACGATAGGTGGAGGCATAGTAACCGTCGAAGATGCCACCATTGATGTTTTCGCGAAGCCATTTACCGGCGGCTTTGGCTTGCTCGATACCTTTGGGACTAAGGTCCCAAGTTGAACTGTGGCGTTTTCGAAACTCCTCAGTAAAAAAACTGGGATCACCATTTTCGGCGGCTTTGACGGCCACGTTACCTTCGGACTCACCGTGGCGGACAAAAACAAGTTCTAAAGGGCGATGGTTTGATATCAATTTGGGCACTACTTTTATATTGTAAATCAAGTGTGGTAGAATTTGGAGAATGAGCAAGCATCGTCTGATCACTATTAAACGTCACTCCTTTTGGAGTAGAACTTGATGTGGTGAGAGATAATTAGTAGTTAGAAAGCACAACTCTCACCTAAAAAGGAGAGTTTTTTCGTTATTAAAGCCTATGAAAAACAAATTTGAGGAGTACAAAAAACTGTTAACGGAGTTTGTTCGACTCCAGAGCGTTTCGACGGATCCAAAGTATCTACCGGAGATAGAAAAAACAGTGGCATGGTTAAAAACGGTTTTATCGGAAGCCGGTTTTGAAGTGGAAATATTCAAAGGACCAAAGACAAATCCGGTCGTTTTTGCCCAAGTCCAAGTTTCTAACGATTTGGATACGGTTTTGGTTTATGGACACTATGACGTACAGCCGGCGGTGAAAAAAGATGGTTGGGGTGGTGAGCCGTTTGATTTGGTTCAAGCCAAGAATAAGCTGATTGGTAGAGGAGTGGTGGATAATAAAGGACAGATTCTGACTCATATCTTTACGGCGGCAAAACTAATCAAGGAAGGTGCTCTTGGCCATAACTTGAAGTTTTTAGTCGAAGGGAACGAAGAAACCGGTAATGACGACCTAGCCGAACTCATGAAGAGAAATAAGAAAAAGCTAGCTTGTGATATTTTGGTGGTTTCGGATGGTGAGCTGACGAATGACAAGCCTACTATAGAAGTGTCTCTTCGGGGTGGCTTCAACTGTACTTTGGTGTATAAGACGGGGAAGAACAACTTACACTCGGGGATTTTTGGAGGCGGGGTACCAAACGCGGTAGCAGAGCTGGTCAAATTTTTGGCCAAACTAATTAAACCGGACAACTCGATCGGTTTTACAGATTTTTATAAAGGTGCGGATGTAATCTCAAAAGAACAATTAGCAAATAATAAAAGATTGGTGCGTGAAGCCGTAGATCTATCTCAGTTAGCGGGAGTAAAAGCTTTACTTGGAGAAAGGGGGGTAGACTTTTATACACAAACTGGTCTGAGGCCGACGATTCAAATTACAGGTCTCAAAGCAGGCTACATTGAACAAGGCTACGCCAATATAGTACCAGCGGAGGCGGAGGTGAGATTGAATGTGAGGATCGTGGCGTCTCAAAAAGCCGAGGTCGTGGCTAAGAGACTGGGAGATTTTGTCGAGTCTCAGACCCCGAAATATGTGGATTACAAGATAACTTTTGGTGGTCTCCATGATCCGGTCAAGATTGATACTCAAAATCATTATTTTGCCGAGGCAGAGAAACTGTTGGAAAAAGTTTATGGCAGTAAGGTGAATCGGAAAAATGTTGGTGGAGCCATTCCTTTTGTAGGCGATGTCAAAAATATTTTGGGCGTAGATACACTCTTGATTCCCCTCGTGAATGAGGATTGCAACATGCACGGAGCCAATGAGAACTTTGATGTTGATTTGGCTATGAAAGGACTCGAATTTAGCCGAGAATTTTTGGGACATTCCACTCTTGTTCGTTATAGCTCAGTTTCTTGGAAGCCAAAAACCAAAGCGGAGAAGGGAAAAACGTAAAAACAGATACCAGTAGACAAGTTCAAAAAACCCTTCCTCGCGAAGGGTTTTTTTATTTGTCGAAAGGAAGTGAGAAATATGCCAAGAGAAGTACTAAGTTCATACGACACCAGTAAAGTTCTTTCTCAGGAAAGGTTGCGTTTCATTGACGTGGTTTCTGAGATAAGTCACAGCGAGATCGTTTACGAAATTTTGGGTGGGGATTCTTTGAGATGTGACATGTGTGGAGTGACCGCCAAGTATATTCAACACACTAGAGACCATCTAGGACAAAACTTTGTGGCCTTGACGTGTACTGAATGTGCTCCATCGGGGTACGAGAGATTGTCACAGCAGAGAGGGGGAGAGTAGGACAAAAAAATACCGAACGCGTGATGCATTCGGTATGACGAATCTTGTAGTGTTGGCGCCATTTAGTCGTCTGTATAAGGTATTCCTTGAACAAAAACTTCACTTAGGGCATCAGCAAGTCGACGTCGTTGCAGGCGCTCCCTTCTTGCTTTCTCTGGGTTGTAAAACTCGTCCATGCGCCGGGCAAGCGCTCTTTGCTCTCTCGCGGCGAGAGTGGCACACTGATCACAACAGTATTCTCCGTCAGTGGTATTGGGTTGTCCACAACGTTTACACGTTTTTTCAGCCATAAGTTTGCTCCTTAAAGTACAGGGGATGATGCGTTATTGTACCACAAATAGTTATAAGCTGATTTTGGCAGGGGTGCCAGGGCTCGAACCTGGGATGACTGTTTTGGAGACAGTAGTGATACCACTTCACTACACCCCTATTAAGGCTAATTTTAGCAGAAAAACCCCGCCTATGAAGCGGGGAAGAGAGTTACTTAAGAAAAGTTTTGGCAGCGGATCCTCGAAGCCAAAACATGTTTATGGCTCCACGAGGATAGTCAACCTCTGCAGGCTTGATTCTTGTGAGTTCTGCGAAGAAAAAACCCAGGTCCGCAGGAAAGATGCGATCTTCCATAATACCGTACCGAATGTAATCGCTGACTTCCATATTGCTAATTCCCGGATTCAGCTGTCGAAAGGCCAGGGCAATTTCTTTTTTGGTAAGCACTCTGACGTCAGTCAGAACCGCTTTGGCGACGATCATTTGATGTGGATATTCTTTGGGGTCATAGCCGTAGCCTTGGCAAACGGATCTGACATTGGTGGAGGAAGTGTAAAGAAGTATGGAGCCGCGGTAGCTCCAGCTCCAGTTTCTAGTTTCAAACTGGCGCTGGCCCCGAAGTAGCATTTCATTGTACGGAAATTTTTGAGGCAAAACCGGTATTTTATTCAAGGAACCTCCTAAGTTAATGTTCGGTGAGATATTTTAGCAGAAAAATTGGTGGAGTGAGATTTACCCGCAAGGGGTATCCAGGAGAGCCACGTCGTGATTACACTCCTCGCAATGACGAGAGGTGGAGGTGGTCTTCAAGACGGTCGACTCGTTTTTTGGTATTCATAACTTCGTGGTCAAAAAAGCGAATGATGGTATCGTCATTTTTCTTGAGTTTGATAAGCTTCTTTTCAACAGCTTTTAGCTCTTTTTCCATTGAGGCTAATCTTTTATCAATGTCGATAGGTTTTAGCCCTTTTAGCTCTTTTTCCATTGAGGCTAATCTTTTATCAATGTCGATAGGTTTTAACCCTTTTAACTGCTCTCGCATAAACGAAATTGTAGATTTAAATTGCGATTGGTCTTTTTTGTTGGACATAATTTAATAATACAGCAAGCGGCGAAATTGTTATATATTTAAAACATGGGTGGAACAGAAAAAACGTCCGTCGCGGCGGGAAGGTTTGAAAAGAACGGGCAGACTTTTGAAGTGAGATTTTTTGATGCCGACTCGTTTTTTGACCTTAGAGACTTGAGAGAGATAGTCCAGAGCCCCGGGGTACAGGTCTGGATGGCCAGTGTGCGGAACATGAGCCACAAACATTATCGAAAATGGATGGAAGAAAGAGGAGAAAATCACCATTTTCTTTTCGCCATTGCCGATACCAGAGTCCATGGTTTCGTTTATTTGTATCCATCGGAAGAGTTTGGAGGAGCACTGGACGTGAGTTATGCCAAGAGACCGGGGGCTCCCGGAGGTCTGATTACGCCGGCTTTGGTTGAGGCTTGTAAGCTGGTCAGGGACAGAATGGGTAGCTTGCCTAAGATGGTGGCGGAGATTGAAAGGGAAAATCAGACGTCGATAGTGGCGATAGAAAAGGCCGGGTTTGTCAAGATGAGGGACTTTGATAGATACGGAAACGGAATTTGGACACTAGACTGGGGGAAGATATAAGTGTTATTCTGAATGTATGGGTATAAAAGAGTTATTGGGAATTAATAAGGCGAAACCGGTGGAGCCACCGAAAACCGAAGAGAAGATTGAAGGAGCGGAGATTCGTCCGCCCAAGATTCATAAAAAAACTAAGGTAAAGGTCGACAGAGCGGCTTTGAAGAATCTGAATTTGGTAATAGTCGCCTATTCACATGTAGAACGAGAATTTTTTCCGACCAAAGAGTCTTATGAGGCCGAGGTAGAAGTGGAAGACCGAGCGGCCGAAGTGGTTGAGAGAGTCAAAGCCTTGGGGATACCGGTAAAGTCTTTGATGGGAGATCAGTATTTTCTCACTAACCTGCTAGTGGATAAACCGGATGTGGTCATTAACTTGGTAGATACTTTGCGGGGAAAAGACAAGCTGCAGACATCGGTACCGGCGGCTTTGGAGTTGTCTAATGTGCTGTACACCGGCTCCGGCATGGAGGGTCTGGTTATCGGAAATAATCGAAACCTAACCAAGAGATTATTGATCGCTTACGGTATTCCCACTCCGGCCTTTCAGTTTATCCGCCGCGCGGGGACGGCCGTCAATGAAGAGCTGGGTTTGCCTTTGATTGTGAAGCTAAACGAGAGTGGGGGAAGCGTGGGGATAGATAGTAAAGCGGTCAAAGAAACCATTAAGGATGCCCAGCGTAAGGTAAACGAGATGATCTCTGTCTACAAGCTTCCGGTGATCGTGGAGCAATTTATTGACGGGGCGGAAATTACGGTGGTGGTTTTTGATGACGGCACCAGAAAGAGGGTCTATTTGGGGCAAAAAGTCTTTAGAAACAAGGCTGATGGGAAGCACTTTTTTACCAGTTTTGAGTCTTATGATGATATCAAGGCTTATACCTACAAGCACGTGGAAGAGCCGCTGGCGACCAAGATTTCACAGCTGGCTACGCGCGCCTTTAGCGGTCTGCATCACAAAGATTATGCCAAGTTTGATGTGCGGGTGGATGAGGAGACCAATATTCCCTACTTTACGGACTCAAACCCGAATACTGCTTTTGGTCCGGACATGGGGCTACCGATGACGGAGGTGCTGGCCATGCATGGAGTGAGCTTTGATGAAGTGCTAGGAGCGCTGCTCTCCAAGTATGCCAGACAGCTAAAGTAGAACTCAAGGAATCAAGAACTCAAGCGAAAAGAGGTGTCTTCGTGGTTTGTGGGGTAAAATGGGGCTATGAAAAATTTTAAGAGGACAAAGCAGAAAACAGGCTCGTATTGTGGCCCGGCGGTTTTTGAGATGTTGGTTTCGAGATATGGGTTGAAGCTGGACCAGGAGCTGATGGTGGAGGCATGTGGAGCCAGAAGTTCCGTGATGAAAGTGGGGATACCACTGATTGACCTGGCCAAAGGCCTGAGAAAAATCTACCCCGAACTGGTGGTTTGGGAGAAGTCCGGGTCAAAACTGAAAGAGATTCAAACCTTGCTGGCCAAAGACTACTTGGTGGCTGTTGATTGGCAGGGAGTGTTTGTGGCCGATGAGTATGAAGATGATGAGGAAGACGGGTGGTGGAAAAGCTTTTGGAACAAGATGACTAAAGTACCTGTCTTGAAGGGCTCGCAAGGTCATTACTGTATTGTCATGGAAGTGGAGTTGAAGAAGGGGTTTCTAAGATTTGCCGATCCATATGGCCATTATGCCGGTAAAGACCGTTTTGTGGCTACTTGGGAGTTTGAGGAAAGGTGGTGGGACGACCGGTTAGATCGTGATACACAAGGAAGAAAAAAGTACGTTTTCGAGGATCGGCTGATGTTTTTGGTGGCCAAGAAAGGCGACAAGTTTCCGGCGACGTTGGGGATGACGAGAATATAGATCTCAGATTACAGTTCTCAGATTGTTTAGGCGATAGCTGTTTCGATTTTGGTGAGGCGGGATTCGTGATTGTTGACCCGATAACTCACAACCGTTTGTTCCTCGTCCATTTTCTTGACGATGCCGTATATTCTATCCAAAGTTGTCATGATTGTGTCCCATTTTTGATCTAGTTGTTCTCTAGTGACGTAATGTTCGTTAGCATATGATTTCATGACCAGTTCGTTAAACAACTTCATGTTGTTGTCTGTAAATGCCTGCGCCATTTTTCGATAGATTTCTTCTTTTTCTTTAGAAATTTTCTGGTTAAGTAACCTTTCTACCTCCGACTTTGTAAGCATATATCCATTAAACCACAAAATTACTTAAGCTTGCTGACTTCTTTGTGTTCGGTGTGCTGGCGACAAGTACGACAGTGCTTGGTGAGAGTCAGTTTTTCGGGAGTATTGGTTTTGTTGCGCTCTGAAATATAGTTGAAGTGACCGCATTTGGTACACTTTAAACCCATTGATTGTCGAGGTCCTTTTTTAGCCATAGTGGAGGTATTTTAGCACAAAATTTTGGTAAAATTGCTTGTGGCCGACATAGCTCAGTTGGTAGAGCAACGCTTTTGTAAAGCGAAGGTCGAGGGTTCGATTCCCCCTGTCGGCTCCAAAAAACCCCCACCGATGGCGGGGGGGTTGGGGGGTTACACCAGTTTGGCGACGAAGAATTTGGTTTCTTCACCCATGTTCGGCCAGCCGAGCCAGATATCGTCACGATCGATAGTTTGGCTATCAACTTCGAATCGCCCTTTTCTTAATCTAACTCTAGTAGTTTTGTAGCCTTCGCTTTGGGGGGCGATGCGGGCCGAGCCGATTAAGAAAAGTTGGCTGTCGGCCTCGAAGACGGCATATTCTTCGGTAAAGCCGGAGTCTCCTTCTTGCATTTCGGAGATCATGACTTCCCTAAGCAAGACAGTTTTGGTGGGAGCCGGTGGGGTACAAGTGGAACAGAGAATACCGGTGGAAATTGGCGTGTCGCAGTTGAGACATTTACCTTTTTGAAAAACAATCGTGCTCATAGGCCTCCTTTTTTAAGTTGCAGTGCTGAGGACAGGATTCGAACCTGTGTAGGCTTGCGCCGCGGGTTTTACAGACCCGAGTATTTGTCCACTCTACCACCTCAGCATGACTGTACACGTAATGTGCATGGAGCCGTCGTTGGGGCTCGAACCCAACACCTCTGACTTACCAAGTCAGTGCTCTGCCAGCTGAGCTACGACGGCAAATCAACCAACACTGTATTTTACCAACAAAAGAAGCTGTTTGTGGACGAGGATGTTAGAACCCGGGGGAACGGAAGAGAACTTCTTTGGACTGAGCGTTGATCTGGATGATGAGAGGGTTTTTACTGGCGTCCACCGGATCAAGAGAAATCTGCCAGATGACACTAACTCCGGATTTAATATACTGGGCTTTGATGGTGGCTGTGTTGCAAAGCTGACTGGTACAGGCGAGATTGGCGATGGAGACGGCTTCATCAAGGTCGATACCCAGCGTGCTTCCCTGGATTAAATCATTTAACGAAGAAATATTATTGTCTGGAGTGACGTAGATGGCTTTGTCCATGATTTCCGGTTCTTGATTGCCGGAGATCAAAACGTAGAAATATTTTTTGGTGGTCAGGTCTTGGCGGAAAAAGTATTTGGTGGCGGCTAGAGTGGGGCTGGTGGCGTTCTCGGTTTTGATCAAGATCATCTGAGCATTAGGAAGATGTTTAATGGCCACCTTGAGAGCTTTGGAAGCGTTGGCCAGTGGTAGGACAGTAGTTGTGGCAGAAGTAGTGGCTGTAGGTGTAGGTATGGGAGTGATGGTGCCACTGACGGTGGACTCAGGAGTAGGAGTGGGGAAGTCGATGATGGTGGGTGTTGGAGTGGGAGTTATAGTGGTTCTTTGTTGTTCCAAAGTCTGGGTGACTTCAGACAGCTGTTGTTTGAGCTGTTTGGTCTGAGAGAAGAGAAAAACGGTGACGGCCAGGGCGACACCGCTGATGAGTAAAAGAACTAAGAAAATGAAAGAACCAATGGCTGGCCCGCCTTTGGGGGTGGGAACTGTAGCTGGGAGAGGCTCTGGGGGAGTGACTAACTCCGGTGGAGCAGAAGGGATTTCGTCTGGGGTCTCCTCAAAAGTGTCTGGTGAGGGAGGGGTTGGGAATTGGCCGAGGTCGTCGTTGGGCATTGATTTAGTATGGCAAATATCACCAGCGGTGTCAATGGATGAGGTAATTACGGGAGGATTTTTCGACCACGAGGTCGAGTTTGGCTTCGTGGAGAAGACCTTCGAGGTAGGGTTTGGTGTGAGCAAAATGAAAGCGAGGTAGTCCCTGGAAAGGGATGTAGACGAAGTGATGGTTTTGAATCTTGGTCCGAAAGTCCAGATGGTGTTTGAGGAATTTAGGTTGCCAGAGGTTCCAGGAGGTAATGAGACACTTGCCACCAGGCTTGAGATGGGCTTTGATTTGTTTCAAAAGGAATATTTGTTCGCGTCTGGTAGCGAGGTGGTGTATAACGGCGATACAGAAAATGTAGTCGAATTGAGGAAGATTTTGCCAGCTATCGGGCTTGGTAATATCAGCCTCGACGAAGCGCGCTTTGGGGTGATTTTCGACCGCTTTTTTGAGGAGAGTGGTGGAGAAATCTAGGCCGATGTAGTCTATTCCCGCTGGCAGTCCGAGAAGGAGCCGGCCGTTACCACAGCCGACGTCGAGGACAGAGGCGTGGGGAGGCACATCGGCGAGAAATGGCTTCATGTCCGGCCAGATATAGCCTCGGGAGGCGGAGAACTGAGCCCCGATCTGGTTGTAAGTGTCTTTAACTGATGGCATGAAACAATTTTACACGAGCCCTTGTGCTAGAATACCCCACAAAGCAATTTAAAAATCGAAAAAGGAGGCGCCATGGTTTCAAAAAAGAAGCAAGAGGAAAAACCGGAAGGAACGGTGAATATTCCCCGCGAACTTCCGATGACGAATGATCTGGATGGATATATTCACCTGACGGATAAGTATCTCTGGATCAAGTTTTCCGATGAGGAGGAAGAGCTTCAATATCGTATAAATGGGCCGGAGTTGATCCGCAAATTTCGCACATTTAGGGAATTAATTAGACCCTGTAAAGGAGTGAAGTTTCTTCACAATGAAGTTTGGCTTGGGGGAGTGAGAATGCTCGTCATCGAGCTACACCGGCCAGACAAAGATAATTTCCGAGCCCTGGTAAACTATGAAGATTTCCGACAAGTGCTTTACGACTTTGAGGCCGCCAAAGTTGTCGGCTACTAAATAAATAATTTAACCAACTAGGAGATGTTGAAATGATGAAGAGTATAGGTGTTTTTGCTGTCATTGTTGGAACTGGTTTGGTGTGGATGGGTACCCCGTACGCTATTTTAGGGTTGAGCGCGGTGATTCTCGGCCTGGCGTTTCTTCTAGGCGCGTTCGACGCTCGTACGCACATTCCGGCCAAATACTGTGGATTACCGATGGCAGTTTCAAAGAATGGGTATTCAATATATTCGGCTTCCGATGTTTATTCAACTTGGCCCGCGGTCATTTTAGATGACAGAACAATGGTCGTCTTTTCGCCTTTAGGAATTGAAGTTTCTCGAGGAAATGGACCGATCTATATTCTTAACCGTAAGGGAAAACTGGTTTTTCCCGGAAAAAAGTAGAATTTTATCCCCTGCCAATTGGTGGGGGATTTTTTGTGGCAAAAAAAAGCCCCTCACCGAATGGTGGGGGCTTAAAGATACTACTGTTTGCGGTGCTTCCGTTTTCTGAAGGTAATCTTGGGTAGCTTCGAGCGCAGCCAGGTTGCATGGTCGCTCAAGGTAATCCCAAGTCCATCTACAAAGAGGCGAACCATCCAGGTAATGCCGAAAATCAGCACGTAGAGAATGCCTAGAAAGATGACCGCGTAAAATACGACCATCATGAGGCGGAGGAGAAAGCTTAATCCGATCATGGCTGTGTCGCTCCATTGGGTGCGACCGGAACAACCTGTCCGGAAGCGATGTTCGAGAGCAAGAGCGTGAGATCCGTATTTTCATTTACGAAGTAAATCACAGCCTTGTCACCAAGAACTTCTTTAAGCAGTCTGAGCTTTTCGAGCTCGAAAGCGGCCGGATTGATCAGATAGACATTGTTGGCGGCTTCGACCACATTACCGGCGCGGGTCGCAATTTCGACCTGAACCGCTGTGACGGCTTTTTCGGCATCCAATTGTGCCAAAGACACGAGAGTCCTTTGTTCTTGCGCCAACTTGTCGTTGGCAGCTTGCTGCTTGATCAAATCTTGTTCGCGAAGTGCGGCTTCGATTTGGACAGTGAGCAAAGCCTTTTTCTGCAAAACTTCGGCATACGCCGGATCAAGCCCAACATCTTTGATTGTCACGTTGATGATGGTCGTCGAATACTTATTCGAGTCATTCTCCAACGCTGTTTCTACGGCCGATGATAATCCAACGCGGTCGTTAAGCAGTTGGGTGAGATCAAACTGACGGGTACCAACTTTGATTGCTTCGTTTGTCGTCGCGGTAATGGTATTGATCAGATTGGTGTCATCAATCAGTGCCGGCCAGTTGGTCAGCAGGTTTTTCAGCGAATCACAATCAGCGTTTCTGCGGGCCTGGATCGTGACAATTACCGACACCAACTGACTATCTTTCGTAGCCACCTGAGGATCGGAAACCTCGAAGGTGACTGTGCCGTTGGACACTTCTACCAGATCTTCAAAAAATCCCCACCGGGTATAGACGCCCGGGCCAACACATTCTGTAATTTTACCACCATCGACAATGACGCCGGACTGATCAGTCTGGACATCGTCGTTGATGAAACAACCTGTCAAAGCGAATGACAGGGCGAACATAAACAAAGCAACTTTTCTCATTTCTCTTCTCCTTCAAAATGTAAATGTGTGTTTACGAACAGTGAGTATCTTACTATAAGTTATGTATTATGTCAATAGGACTGTACAATGTAGGAGTGACAGTTGAAGAATTGGTGCGTATGGATGAGGAAAAGATGACTCCTGAGAACTCGGAGGAGTATCGGCGGATCTGGGCTAAGGCTCTGGGCCGAATGCCTAAAAACTCGGAAATTTGGCCACACCTGACTGACCCAGACCTAATTGAGCTTTTTAAGACCCGTGGAGTACGCACAGAATCTGGGGTAGCGCCTTTTGCGGTCATGATGAAGCCTCACTACTGCCCGGGAAATTGCGTGTACTGCCCACTGGAGGAGGGTATGCCGAAGTCGTATCTTTCGGACGAGCCGGCGGCTCAGAGAGCTAAGAAATTAAAGTTTGATCCACGTCTTCAAGTAGAGATGAGAATCAGGCAAATGGAAGAGACTGGGCATATTACGGACAAAATTGATTTGATTGTGATTGGCGGTACTTTTTCGGCTTATCCTGAGGACTACAAGGTGGAATTTTTTAAGGGAATGTTTGATGGGGTGAATGGTTTTGTGTCGGAGAGTTTGGCGGAGGCGCAAAAGTACAACGAAACGGGGGAGAGGCGAGTGGTGGGTATTTCTATCGAGACCAGGCCGGACTGGGTGAGCGAAGAAGAAATAATTTTATGGCGGAAGATGGGAGTCACCAAGGTTCAGCTGGGGGTTCAAGCGTTTGATGAGGAAATTCTAAAAAAAATAAACCGAGGACATAGTCTAGCTGAGGTAGCCGAGGCGACACGGATGTGTCGGAATGCCGGAATTAAGATTTGCTATCACTTTATGCCGAATCTTCCGGGGAGTACGCCGGAAAAAGACATTGAAATGGCGAAAATTATGTTTGACGACCCCAGATTTCAGCCTGATTACTTGAAAGTTTATCCGGCGATGGTGATTCCGACGACGGAACTACACGAGATGTGGAAACGAGGAGAGTATCAGAGCTATAGTGACGAAGATCTCAAAAAAGTTCTCAAAGAAGTGAAAAGGTTGACACCGAAGTGGTGCCGAATAGACAGGCTAGTGCGGGATATTAGCAAGCAGTGGGTCAGCTCCGGGACGATGAGGACGAACTTGAGGCAAATTCTCCAAGAAGAACTGAAAAAAGAAGGCAAGAAATGCTTGTGTATGCGGTGCAGGGAAGTACGCAGTAGAGTTTACGATGCTAAAGTGGAATTACTGGTGGACGAGAGGGAAACTTTGGGTGGTAAAGAAATATTTTTATCGTTTGAAGCCGAGGGCAAACTTTTTTCGATGCTGAGATTAAGATTGCCGGAGGTGGATGAAAAGATGTTATTTCCGGAACTCGAAGGTTCGGCTATCGTCCGTGAAGTTCACACTTATGGACAGGTGAAAGAAATTGGTGGCCTACGAGGAGAGTCCTTGAAGGTGAAGAGTCAGCATAGAGGGCTGGGGAAGAGATTGCTGGCTAGGGCGGAGGAGATAGCCAAAGAGCGAGGCTATCGAAAAATGACCGTCATCTCGGCGATAGGCACCAGAGAGTACTACCGTAGGCTTGGGTACAAGCTTGAGGGAGAGTATGTGGTGAAAAACCTGTAGTATAATCGCCCCAGCAAGTACACTAATATTTGGAGGAACCCAATGAGAACACCTATGAAGGAAAAAGGCCAGGGGTTGGGTGAGTATGTAGTTATATTGTTTTTTGTGTGCGTTGTCGTTATATTTTTATTTTTGATGTCTTACGGACCTCGGGGGCGTTTTGATATGGCCATTGACAGCGGTGAGATTGTTTTGGTAGGTAGTGAGATCCGACTAGGCGAGGTGGGTCATCCTCTGCACTCGAATATCGAATCTTCCAAGGTTGTCAATTTTTGGCTAGACGATCTCGGCTTGGATGATCATAGTTATCCTCGAAAATTTTTTGTCACCGAGTGCGTGAACATTTATTTACCAGAGAAAATGTCAGTCGTGTTCGCGGCTACCCCTGTTACAGCCGAGGTGGCGGAACTAATTGATGTTCAGGTTCCGCTCCAACCAGGAGGGTACATTCAGGTGTGTGTACCGGATGAACTGAGCGAGGTACCGGTGTATTTGTGGACGAAGTAAGTGTCAGAGCCCCTTTTTTAAGGGGCTTTTGTTTTGGCAAAAACATGGGTACAAGCTCGAGGGAGAGTATGTGGTATATAATATAGGGTGAACTTTGAAATCCGAAATCTAGTCTGAAGGAGAAGAAAATGCCCAAGAAGAATTACATCTGTAATGAGTGTGGTGCTCCCGTTTATTTAAGCATGATTCATTGTGATCAATGCGGGAGTGTGTTGTATATTGACCCCCATCGTTTTGTCTGTAATTTGGCCGTGGTGACCATGAAGACGGAAAAATTACCCTTGAAAGAGCGAGTATACCAGCTCCAATACGATATTCCTTTCAATTCCATGGAGGAGCTGTTGAAGGAGCGACACAAATATGACAACTTGGACAAAAAGCGTCAGGAAAGTCTGATTTACGGGAATCACCTGGTCTATATCTGGTACCGACTGGGAAGTTTGAAAAATGGTCTATTGAAAGTCGGTGATGCTGCCCATTATGTGCCAGTGGGTGTTCGATGGCAGTGGTTCATCAAACATACTGTGTATTCCTTTGTCAGGATTACGAATTTTCCGGAATATATCAAGATTGTTGATTAATTTGCCCGGGGTGATAAGCCCCCTAGAATATATTTGGAGGAACCCAATGAAAACAGCTGAGAAGGAAAAAGGCCAAGGAGTGGTTGAGTATGCAATTATATTGTTTTTTGTGTGCGTTGTCGTTATAGCTTTATTGATGATATCTTATGGCCCTCGAGCGCGTTTTAATGCGGCCATTGACAGCGGTGAGATTGTTTTGGTAGGTAACGAGATCCGACTGGGTGGGGTGGGTCATCCTCTGCACTCGGATATCGAATCTTCCGAGGTTGTTGGTTTTTGGCTAGAGGAGCTCAGTCTGGATGATAATAATCACCCCCGAAAATTTTTTGTCACCGGGTGCGTGAACCTTTTTTTACCAGGGCAAAAATCAGTCGTGTTCGCGGCTACCCCTGTTACAGCCGAGGTGGCAGAACTAATTGATGTTCAAGTTCCTCTCCAGCCAGGAGGGTACATTCAGGTGTGTGTGCCGGACGAACTGAGAGAGGTACCGGTATTTCTATGGACTAAGTAAGTGTGTCAAAGCCCCTTTTTTAAGGGGCTTTTATTTTGGCAAAAACACGATTAGTACAAGATATAATTAGTCTTGATTGGCTATGAAAATATATTTAATTGGGGTGGGTGGGGTGGGAGGTTTTTATGGTGGGCTACTGACCGAGAGTGGGGCCGATATTACTTTGGTGAGCCGTGGGGAGAGCTTTAAAACGATCAAGGAAGACGGTTTGGTTTTAAGCCGACCCGATAAGATCTCCTTTATCCATCCTAAAATAATTGAACATATTTCTCAGATTACGGAGCCGGAGCTGCTAATTTTGGCCGTCAAGTCTTACAACTTGGAAGAAGTGGCGAGAGATTTAGGCCCGATAGTTCGGAAAGATACGACGGTAATAACGATTCAAAACGGACTGGATAATGACTTGGTGGTGGGTAGAATCCTAGACTGCGAAGTTTTACCCGGATTGGTATTAGTGGCGGCGACCAAGACAACGCCCAACACCGTGGTTCAGAAGGGGACACAGAAAAGATTGGTTTTTGGTCCGCGGGGTGGAAAAGTGACGCCGAAAATGATGGAGATTGAGCAAATCTTCAAAGAGGCTGGAATCGAGGCCAAGTTGACCGAGAAGATTGAAAATAAATTGTGGAAGAAGTTCCTCTTTGTGGCGGCTTTCTCCTCGGCGACGGTAGCCGGAAACTGTGCCATTGGTGAAGCCTTGAAAAACCCCAAAACTTTGAAAGTGTACCAAGATGTCCTGGCGGAAGTGATGGCTGTGGGTGTCAAGGAAGGAGTGGAGTTTGACCCAGATATTTTTGAAACTACTCTCAGGGGAGCCATGGACTTTGACCCCTCCGTCAAGTCTTCTTTACTGGTCGATCTCGAAAATAGCCGGCAGACGGAAGTGGAAGCCCTACAAGAGGTGGTAATTCGGCTAGCCGAGAAACATGGTCTATCAGTACCAGCCACGAGGCAGGTTTATAACCTTGTTCTGTCCTACGAGAATACTCATTGAAGGTAGATAGAGGCTGTTGGAATTGACTAAAAGCCTATAGCGTGGTAAAATTTGTGTGTAAGTTGGTTTTTTCTTTGCAAATTAATAAAGTATCTTGGAGGATGGTATGAAAAACTCATCTAATTGGGTGTTGGGGTTAGTGTTGTTCGTAATTGTTGTGTTTTTTGTGGTGGTAGGATTTGGGAACCCGGTTGACGATTCCCTTCATCTTGATAGTAACCGGGCAAGAATATCAGATGGATCCACGATGATGTTACAGTCGGTCTTGTATTATCATCTTTATGTTGTTCACTTTGAAGGCGATTTGGTCACTGTAACTTCTTTGCTTTCGTCCACCTACACCTTGTGCGATCCAGACTGTACCGAAGATATACCCCTACTGATGGGTCAGACTTTGCATGTTGAAAAACTTGGTAATGTACTTGTTGTGGATATTCCTTTTGCTATGCTTCCTATCCAATAGAGCTTGAAGGATGACTTTAGACATATTTCCAGGAATTTTGGGAGTATGAGCAAGAGACGCTAGATGAAGCCTTGGAGTAAACGGAGGAAAGATGAACATAGGATCGGGGAACGGTTTTCCGGCTGCAAATTTGTCGAATTTCCACCCTCATCCATTTATGATGGACGGTGTGGAATGTGCCAGCATGGAGGGGTTTTTACAGTCCCTCAAATTTGATAAGCCTCATATTCAGGTTGAGGTTTGCAAGTTAGTTGGGCTGAAAGCCAAGTTCAAAGGCAAGAAACGAAACAAAGCCTGGAAATCCTGCCAGAAACTTTGGTGGCAAGGCAGGGAGATCGACCGACATGGAGATGAGTATCAGCTTCTGCTTGATCGAGCCTTTGACTGTTTATCCAAAAATTCGAATTTTCGAAAAGCTTTATTGGCATCTGGCAAGAGCTCTTTGACACACAGTATCGGAAGCTCCGATTCGCACAATACTGTGTTGACTGTTCGTGAGTTCTGTAGCCGTTTGGAGCGGATTAGAGCAAAATTGCAGAAATAATAGTTTGGCCGGGGGATAAAACCCTCGGCTTTTTTGTGGTTTAATACGCCAGTGTAGCCTTCAAGGAGAGTCCTCGTAGGTGATAGGCGGTGGAATTGAGGCTAGATTTGACAATAGACCTATATTATGCTAAGATACGTGCGTAAATTAAAATTTTCAAGCTTTCTCAATCAAGCTCCCCAAGGAGGGCAGTATGGAAACAACCAATTTCAAACCCCTGATGTATTTCTGGGGTGGGGCGATGGCGGTAATTGTTCTATTCTGGACCAGTTTTTTTGATACGCACGTGGTCCAAACTATTTTCCTGAACAAACCACAGATTTATGCTGTTTTATCCCTGCCTGAAGGGAGCCAGTTCTCCGGGATGATTTTCCTGGATAATGCGGCCTATCACGATAAGGTTCAGGAAGCATTTTCTACAACTAATGTAGAGACTCCAGTTCAGGATTTCAAATATTTTGCTGAAGCTCAATATGAGTCCGGAGCGGGCCAAGATGTAGTCTTTTCGACCACCTTGGGTCGCTACGAAGACGCCCAATGTCCGCCGTTCTTTATTTGGAATGGTGTGGCCTATTCGAGAGTCTCGAGTTGTGAAACCATCAGAGTCGATGGCTAGGGAGATTAAATATAGCCGGGGGATAATACCCTCGGCTTTTTTGTGGTTTAAATACGCTAATGTAGCCTTCAAGGAGAGTCCTCGTAGGTGGTTTGAGGCTGATTCTTGACAAAAGACCCATAATGTGCTAAGATTCGTGTGTAAGTTCGCAATTTTCAAATCTAATTCTGATGGAGGTGTGAAATGGATATTGGTTCCGGAAGGGGATTCCCTTCTGCTAATCTGTCGAACTTTCACCCCCATCCGTTTGTGATTGATGGAGTGGAGTGTTCTTCGATGGAAGGATTTTTACAATCGCTTAAGTTTGATAAACCTCATATCCAGGTTGAGGTATGCAAACTGGTTGGTTTGGCAGCAAAGTTTAAAGGCAAGAAACGTAACAAAGCCTGGAAGTCGCGCCAAAAACTTTGGTGGCAAGGCAAAGAGTTCGATCGACATGGGGAGGAATTTCAACTCCTGCTGGATAGAGCTTTTGACGCTTTGTCCCAAAACACCAATTTTCAAAAAGCTTTGTTGGAAACCGGCAAGAGCTCTTTGTCCCACAGCATTGGTAGCTCTGATCCACACAATACCGTGCTGACTGTCCGTGAATTTTGCGGAAGGTTGGAAAAAATTAGAAATAGGTTGCAGAAGAAAGACTGAGCCGGGGGATGACACCCTCGGCTTTTTTGTGGTTTGTAGTAGGAGTGTAGTAAAATGGGGTTATGAAGGAAAATTTATATAGATTCCGGATCAAGTCCGGAATGACAGGGTTTTTGGGAGGGTTGATCTTATCGATTTTGTTTGGCGCAGTGTTATTCCTGCCCAAAACGGCTTTGGCGAATGAGGGGGTGATTAATTTGCGTGGTACTACCAGTAAGGGCTCGTGCTATGCCGCTTCGATCTTTGTAGATGGAACTTATAAAGTCTTGATGACCTGCCGCGATCTCAAAATTGCTCTGAGTTCGGAGAAAAATATCTATGTAGCCTGGGTAGAAGATGAAGCGGGCAAGCAAAAGAGACTGGGAGAGATAGTGAACGGAAAACTTTCAACCTTGACCGATATTAAGTATGTGCGGATTTTTATTACGGCTGAGACTAGTGGCTACGGCAATAAACCGACGGAAGAGGTAATCCTGACCGGTTTTGTCGAGCCGATAAATTTTGGAGCAGGCATTATTTCTCCGCCGATTATCACGCCGACACCTACTCCTCTTGATACCCAACTTAGTCCGACTAAGGCGACGGGTCAGGTGACCGAGAGTCAGACTGGTTTGGGCAGTGCCCTGTCGACCGTTTTTAAGATTGCTTTACTGGGGTTTGGCATATTGCTCCTGGTGGTAGGAGTGTTCAGCTTCTTGTCCCGCAGGAGAAGTCTGTAAATAAAAACCCCACCTTGTGTTGGTGGGGAATGTTTTGATCGAACTTCATTGATAAATACGAGCAGTTTCTTCGTTTAAGTAGTCATCAAAGACGCGCAGCGCTACGACCAGATGTTCTTCAAGCTGTGGCATGATTTCTTTTTTCATACTAATGGCAACTTCATCCCTTTCTTGCTGATCGAGATCTTCTTGGTTAGCCATTAAGTCGAGGATCGGCTGAAGCATGCTATTTAAAATGGTCTCCATATTAAGGATTTTGTCTTTTACGAATTTGCCCTGACCAACGTACTGTTCTTTGGTCAGTAGCCGTCGAGTTACTTCGTCGGCCGTTTCTATTGAGTTGGGGACATCAGAGGGTTCGATGTCGTGTTCTGAGGCGACCTGGGAGACCGCTTTTAAGAAATGTGAGTAATAGTCGTAAGGATCCTGAAATGTGGCAGGATAGCTGGCGCTGACCATGTCCATAAGATCCTTGAACAGAGTTTTGACTAACTGATCAATCATTTTACGCTCATCAGGCTCGAGTGTTCCCAGTCTTTCTTCCATCGCGTCAATCATTTGAGGGAGGAGGGCAATCATATCTTCTGCCGATAGCAGGTTTACGCTTCTATCATCAGCGATGAGTCGCTTGGCCACCATGTCGGAAATTATGGTTAACCAGCTTTCGGTGAGGGCAACGATTTCAGGCAAGGGCTCTTTGGGTTTTTCACCTAGAGCTAAGTTAATCCGTGCCTGTATATTGTTACTTTGAACTTGCTGTACCTTGAAACTTGCTTCCAGAACATCTTTAATTTCTTCAAGTGTCAAAATCGAAAAGTTTTGCATGGTTTCTCCTTGGGGAATTGAATTTGAAAAGGACGAGCTGTGTATATTATATCACTATGGGAGGAGGAGGCGGGCGAGGAACTGGATGGGTGGGGTAATGATGGAGACAATGGGAGCCTCACCGCCAAAGAAGGGGAAGATCATAAAAATCAGAATCAGAGTACCAAAACGGTTCATGATGGTTTGAAATTCGTAGGCCAGGTCTCTTGGAAGAAGGGCGAAGATAATCTTTTGGCCATCGAGAGGGCCAATGGGGACGAGGTTAAAGATGGCCAGACCAATATTGGTGAGTACCAGTGGAGTTAAAAATACGGCATAGACATAGGGAAGAAAACGGATGGCAAGGGAAATTATTATGGCCAGAAGAAGGTTGCTAAGCGGTCCGGCGATGGAAATGATGCCGGCATCTCGACGGGGATTTTTGAGGTTATAAGGGTCGAAGGGAGTTGGCTTGCCCCAGCCGTAAGCAAAGGCGCCGCCGGAGAGAAGCAGAAGACTAAGTGGCAGAATGACGGTACCCAAAGGATCGATGTGAGCAAAGGGATTGAGAGTGAGCCGGCCGGCGGCGCGAGCAGTAGGATCCCCCAGGCGGTCGGCCGAGAAGGCATGAGCGAACTCATGGATGCTGATGGAGATAATGATGTAGAGGATGTAGAGCAGAAAAGTGAGATACATAGGATGATTATAGTGGATTCTTGTGATAAAATTTGGATCATGGAAAAAGAACGTTATGGTTGTGTAATTTGCGGTAAAGGAGTTCAAAACTCAAACTTGGTCAGTTTTTCAAAACGAAGAACCAAACATATTCGTAGGCCAAATCTACACACCCATCATATGGTGGTCGACGGGACAAGAATAAAAGTAAAGGTTTGTACCACCTGCAAGAGATCGCTTAGAGTTGGTGAGAGAGAAGCGCAGGGTGACCAGCTAAAAATTGTTTCCAAGAAATAGGTTGTTTGCCGGGTTGCTGAACAGTGTCGATAACAAGTTTATTTTCGTGGAATGAGGTGTGAATAATTTTTATTTCATTGTTGGTCGGGATGACAGTCCAGGCGCCGGGTTCGGGGGAGAGGGAACGGATAAGGGCGTGAATAGACTGACATTTCTTGGAGTGAGATTGCCACGTCGGAGTACCTTCTCGCAATGACGATGAATTGGCTAGACATTCAGAGATTTTGGGCCAGGGGATGAAGGCATTGGCGTGAGTCAGGGTTTTATGGCTGGGAGTGAAAGTAGCCAGAGCCTCGTTTTGAGGAGTGGTAGGGTAATTTTGGGCACAAATTTCGGGTAAATTTTGCTTCAGTACTTCCTTGGCCGTTTGAGTAAGTTTTGTGGTCAATGTGGACACATTGTCGTCGATATTGATGGTGACTTTTGTCTCAGAAATTATTGGACCGTGGTCTAGCTGCTCGTCCATTACCATCAAAGTAACACCGGTTTCAGGGTCTTGGTTTTTAATCGCTTCGGAGATACAGAGAGCGCCGCGGTACTTTGGTAATAGGGAAAAGTGAATATTAAATGTCCCGATGAAGAGGGCAGACAACCAAGATTGAGGAATTATCTTGCCAAAAGAAACAACTAGGAAGATATCCGGCTTTAGTAGTTTGAGGTGAGCCAGATTATTATCGTCTAGTTTTTGGGGTTTGTAGACTGGTAAGTTGTATTTCTCGCCGAGAAACGCGAGAGATGAGGGGGTGAGGATTTGTCTGCGGCCGGTAGGTTTGTCCGGAGTAGTGACCACGCCGACGACGTTTACCTGTTTAGACAAGATAATTGATTCAAGAATTTCAGCTGAGAATTCCGGAGAGCCGAAGTAAACGAGGTTTTTGAGCATGTTTAATTATATAGTCCAGATGGATCTCCCTCAAGGGGATCCCTAGACCCGCGTTCGCGAGGATGACAGAAAAATGTTTATATCTTATTGATGGGGATAAGGCCATCGGGAGTGTCTTTGAAGATTTGGCCACCCTGTTTAAGGATGAGATCGGTGAAGAGAACCCCGTTTAGATGATCGTTTTCATGTTGGATGTAGGCGGACTCGGTGTCTAGAAACTCGCGCTCACAAGTAACCAATTGGCCTTTTTCCGGAGTCAGATACTTGATCTTGATGGAGTAAGGGCGGTCGACAAAGCCCCAGAGACCCGGAATAGAAAGACAGCCTTCGAGCCAGCGGTCTTTCTTTTTAGGGTGGATCTGCGCCAACATGGCCTCACTTTGGCTGACGATTTCGGGGTTGATGAAGATTTCCGGCTTGTCACTGAGAGTGACGATGAAGAGCCTTCGATTAATGCCTACCTGAGTAGCCGCCAAACCGACACCCTCGGGATCCTTGGCGGACTTGAGGGTGGTGATTATCTCCGAAATCTGCTTTTCCAGCTTCTTGTCGTAAACCAAGACTGGTTTGGCGGTAATTCGGAGGAACTTGTGCGGAGTAACTAAAATTTTCATCTGATATAATTTTACCGTACTTTCAAACTTAAGACGATCCTGATAAAAAGGAGAAAATTGTGGACACGAAAACTAGTCGAATAACTTTTTACGTAGCCTTGGAGTTTATGAATTTGATTGCGATTTGGTTACTGGCTCCACTGGCGGCTCTCACTCCGGCAGTGTTTTGGGCGCTGATCGTGGCCTCCTTGACGGTAGACCAGTTTGTTTTGGCTTGGTCTGCGGGGGTTCTTGTGGAAACAAACCAAATTAACAAGCTGACGGTTTCCGGAGTTTGGGCCGCCGAACAGATAACTCAACTAGCCATATTGACAGTTTTGGCGATAATTCATTCCGGTTTCTTGATCGGGCTGTTGATAGCTTTTATCTTGGCGGGGTGGACTTATTATCGCGGGTCCTTCCTCGGCAAATTATTGGATATACGATACTGGTGAAACTTGGCCTCCTGGAAACAGGGGGCTTTTTTGTGTGTGAGATTGCCGCGTCACTTCGTTCCTCGCAATGACGTTAGTCGGTCCTTGGCGGCGGAGTAGTCCGGTTTGAGTTCAATTGCCTTTTCAAAGGCCAGTTTGGCTTCGATATTTTTGTCCAGACCGGCGTAAAGAAGACCGATGTTGTAGTAATTAATTGCTTCTGTGGGAGACAGCTCGGTCACTTTTAAAAGAGTTTGAATGGCGTCGTAGTTATATTTAGGATCTAAAATGGCCAAAGTTAGCTCGGTTCTGGCCTTAGTTTTAAGTAGATTTAGATTGTATTTGTTCATGGAGACGGCCAGACTGATGTTTTTCAGAGAGTCTTGAGTGTACTGCGCCAAATAGGAGTTAGCCTTTTCTTTAATGTCAGCGGAAGTGGTAGCCGGAAGAGCTTTTATCTGGGGGGCAAGGATCTGGGTAGCGACTAAGGCCTGAATGTTTCCCAGCTGAGCCAAGTAGAGCGGCTCGCGAGGGTTTAGTCTGACCGCTTCGAGATTTTTAGCTAAGTTTCCGCGTCCGGCAGTATAGTTTAAGTCGGCAACCCACATCTTGCGGACACCAAGGAGGAGTGAGAGAGATAGGGCTAAAACAAGGATAGTGCTTAGAGTTTTAGGTTGGTTTAGCTTGAGGGAAATGATTTTATTATTGTCCAAAGTGGAAAGGTAGATGGCCGGAAAGAGGAAGAAAAAGAGGGCCACGTTGACTACGGAAAAGCCGAAGTAGTTGGTGATGAGGATGGAGATAAAGCCGAGAAGGAGGGAGGACGAGAGTGATTCGGAATTTATTTGTATAGATTCCCGATCAGGTCGGGAATGACGATGTGTAAAGAGGTGGAGGATGGAGAAGATGAGGAAGAGATAGGTGGTAAGACCAAAGAAGCCGGTGGTGGCGAGGAAGTTTAGGTACTCATTGTGAGCTTTGTTGTAGAGAAAGTCGGCTTCGGAAGTAAGATTGTGAATAGCGGGACGAACCCAGTAGTAGGAGTAGCCAAAAGTCTCGACACCGGTGCCAAAGAGAGGATATTTTTTGCCAAGCTCAATCGCTCCCTGCCAAACAACTCGGCGGATGGCCATAGAATCAGACCCACCAACACGAGTTTTGTTTTCCTCGGTGATGATGGTGGCGGTATCTGAATAAAAAGGATTGATTTTGTTTAGCGATTGTAGTGTCCGGCTGACCGCCGAGCTTTTGAATATCAAAGCGGTGATCAAAAGGAGAGCCAGTATCGGCAGTAGTCTGGTTTTTTTCTTTTGAATGGATGCGGTGACGGTAAAAGCCAGAACAATAATGACAGTGGCGCCGATACCGGACTGAGAGCGGGTAAAAAGAATGGCAGTCAGGAAAAGGAAAGAGAGAAATCCATAAATAAAACGGGGATTTATATTTTTGGAGTTAATCAGGCCAAAGAGGGAGAGAGGTAATAAGGCGATGAGGTAGGCCGAGAGCCAGTTAGGCTGGCCCAGGGTAGAGAAGACACGGTTTTGGACATCTTGAACCCAGATGTTTTTATCAATGCCCATTCTTTCCAGCACGGCGTAAATAGCGGTCAGAGTCGCGGTGGCGAGGATAGTGTAAATAAGTTTTTTGACAGCCTTGGCTTGGCCGGAGAAGTGGGTGACTAAAGCATAAAAAAGCAAAATGTAACAAAGAGTAGAAGCCAAACCGCCATGAAAGCGGGAGTAGTAGCCCCAGAGACTAGTGTGGCGGTCGATACTAAAGATAGTCGAGGCAATTTGGGATGAGAGAAATAACAGAATCGGTAAGTCGAGAGGTGTACGAGCGAATTCAAATCTTTTCTCTTGAATTGAACGAACTGCCCAAGCCGAGCCAATGACAATGGTCATGGCATAAACAAAGATCATTTTGTTAAATTCGAAAACCTCGGAAGTGTAAGGCCAAAGAAGCAAAGGGGTAACGAAAAACAAAACGTAAAAACAGGACTGAATAAAAGATTTTTCTTTCGAGGGCATGAGATAGTTTAGCAGAACAGAAGTTTGATATGATTGTGCCATATTATGATCACGTATATTAGTAAACATGTTTGAGAAACTGTGGCGACTGGCTACCCTAGATGTAGGGATTGATTTGGGGACGGCCAATGTGGTGGTGCATGTCCGAGGTAAGGGCGTGGTGATTCGTCAGCCGTCGGTAGTGGCGCGGAACATGAAAACGAAAGCTATTTTAGCTATGGGAGACGAAGCCAAGAAGATGCTCGGTAAAAATCCGGCTAATATAGAAGTTGTCAGACCACTAAGAGATGGGGTGATTGCCGACTTTGATGCGGCTGAGGCCATGCTCAAGTATTATATTATCGAAGTGCACGAGCTTTATAAGGGTTTAGGGTTCAAGATTCCTCGTCCGAGAGTGGCGATCGGAATTCCCAGTGGGGTGACGGAGGTGGAGCGGAGAGCGGTGCAGGAGGCGGCGCTGGAAGCCGGAGCCAGGGCGGTGTTCCTTATCGAAGAGCCGATGGCGGCCGCAATTGGGAGTGGGCTACCGGTGGAGAAGGCGGAGGGACAGCTTATTTGTGATATCGGTGGGGGAACCAGTGAAATTGGAGTTATCTCGCTTGGTGGATTGGTGTTAAATAGAAGTTTGCGGGTAGCCGGGGACGAGCTGACCGAAGCCATCCAGAATTTCGTGAGATTAAAGTACAGCTTACTCTTGGGAGAAAGTACGGCGGAAGAAGTAAAGATCGCCGTTGGCTCGGCTTACCCGATGAAACGCGAAAAAGAGGGCAACCCATTACAAATAGTGGTGAGAGGGAGAAGTTTGGAGGATGGACTACCCAAATCATTAAAACTGGACAGTGTGGAGATCCGCGAATCAATGATGCCGATAGTCAATCAAATTTTGAGTGAAATTGCTTTAATCATCGAAGAAACACCGCCAGACTTGGTAGCCGATATTTTGGAAAAAGGCATGGTCATGGCCGGAGGGGGGTCACTTATCCGCGGGTTCGATAAGCTCATCAGCGAGCGGATCGGCATGCCGGTGTGGGTCACCGATACACCACTGGAAGCGGTGGTGCGAGGCTGTGCCAAGGTACTGGAGGATGATAAGCTCTTAGGTAAGGTGAGGGTGGTGGGGGGACTACGATAACAGGAAGGACTTTTCGAGTCTGGTGATGCGGCCTGAGTTCACCGTAGTTTCTTGACGAAGACCTTTAACTTCGGTGAAGATCTCGTCCTTGAAGTTTAGAATATCGTTTCTGAGTTCTTTTTGCCTATCTTCAAATTTTTCTTCGACAGAATCGAGAATTAGTTGAGTTTGGAATTTTAATTGCTGATTTAGATCTTTAGAGGCCTGGTTAAACTTTTTTTCCAAAGATTTTTCTAGTCGCTTCTCCGACTCGATAAACTTGGCATCGAATGTTTTGGAGAGACGTCTCTCTGACTCGATGGATTTCTGGTCAATCTGGCCAAGTAGCCTTTTTTCTGACTTCTGAAACTTATCGTCAAGATGATTAAGGAGATTCTTCTCAACCTGCTCAAACTTGCCATCGAATGATTTGGTGAGATTTTTCTCGAGATTTTGAATTTGCTGGGAAATGGTCATAGATTAATAATAGCAAACAAATTGACCTGAAAGTAGCCTTCAAGGCCATGCCTGCCGGCAGGCAGGACTCTCCTCGTAGGTGGTTTGTGCCTGGATGGGCTTAACATAGGCTTATAGTAGTTGACTTTTGGGGGGTTTTGGGGTATGATGTATGGGTACACTGATTTTCAAACCATACTGCTTGTAAGGAGAAAAAAAATGAGACATAATCTTTTTGAGAACTGTTTTGTCATTGCCATGGTTATTTTTATTGCGGTGGTACTAGCGGCGTTTATTGCAGAACCGATAATCAGTTTTAATACCATAAGTGAATTTGACGGTCAACTGATTAGGTACGTTCCGGAGAAAGACTCCAACGCGTTGATGGTAATCAAAGATCTGTCGACAGGAAAGATGGAGACCTTCACGAACGAAGACTCTCTCTATAGGTGGAAATGGAACTCGCGTGATCTGCTGGCTTTGGAAGAAGGAGCGACGTACCACTTCAAAGTGAACTGGTTTCGATCGGCGTCTATCCTCTCTCAGAGCCGGAATGTCCTTTCGGCGACGCTTATCGGCCAGTAAGTTTTTTGTTCTTATCCCTCTCGATTTTCCGAGGGGGATTTTTTTGTGGCAAGCTGGTACCTGCAGGGCCAGGCCTTGCACAGGATAGCGGGCGCATCATGATGCGCCCCTACGGGATGGCTATGGTTGGGTAATGATGGCGAGGTTGTCGGGAGAGGAGTCGAGAGTGTCGTAGAGCTCGAGCTCGGCTTTTTGGAGAGGTTCTTGGCTGACTGTAATAAGACGGATAGTTTTACCGACGATGAGGTTCCCCGGGAAAAGCTCTCCAGGCTCGGTGAGGACGAAGTCACCCAGAACGATGGGAGACTGACTAGGGACATCCACGATCTCGGGGCGATTATTTTCAAATTTGTATAAACCTTTTTGACCGTTGGCGGTGCGGGTTGGGAAGACAGGAGATTTTTCACTGTTAAGCGGGGTGATGGTGGCGGTGTTATTTTTGATTTCTTTGACGGTACCTAAAAGAATATTGCCGGAGACCAGAGGCTGACCGGGAAGGACATTGGTCAATGGCAGAGATGAGGAAACGACAAATTTGCCGGAAGAGCCGACGAGGCGGACGGGGACCAAACTCCTAAAAGAATTTTTGAGATTGTCCAAGATTTTTTTGTCCACGATAGACTGCTTCAGATACTCATTTTCGGAAATTAGACGAGCCAGCTGATTTTTTTGTTCACGATTTTGTTTTTCAAAAACAGAGAAATTTTTTATGAACGAGTATTTTTTTTCGGTGTAAAGCCGAAGACTGGAGACGGGTAGAGATATTGGAGAGAGAAGAGTGTAAAAAACCGAGTCTATTTTACTGCCTACCTTGAGTTTGCCGGCAGTTACTAGTAGTATAGAGACAAATAATGGTAGTAATAATAAATTTATTTTGGTTGAAGTAATCATGTCAGATAAGCAATCCAAGAATATCACAAAAGTAGCTCTGATGGTGGTGTTTTGCGTACTTATAGGGGAAGGAGTTTTGGGACTCGGCTTTTTTTGGCCCTTTCTCCTGATACTTTTGGATTGGCAGGGGATCTACTGGCTTTCGATGGCGATAGGGATTTTGATTTCGGTGATTTATCGAATACCGATAGGCTTGCCAAGTTTGTTTTTGGTAGTCGTCGCAGGGGGACTGTCCTTGGTTTTTAGCTCACGCAAAGAAACCGGACTAGTGATTCTTTGTGTCTCGCTACTGGCGAACTTCGTTTTTGACAAAGTGTTTGGTCTGCCTTGGAATTTTTTTGATTTGGTTTCTACCGTAATTGCTTGGCTGGTAGCGGTAACCTGGTTTGAAAGGGGCGAGTCGATAAAATTGAGTTATTAAAAAATTAGATGGAGTGAGATTTACCCGCAGGGGGTATCCAGGAGAGCCACGGTTCGGAATACCGAAACTCGCAATGACAAAAACGTATGGATAGAGAAAGAATTTATTTTTGGGGGAGATTTATTTTAATTTTGGCTATGGCGATTGGGATTTCCAGAGTCTTGTTTTTAACTACGGTAATGGGGAGATATTACGATGATTTGGCGAATGATAATATGATCAGGAAAGAGCGACTGGAGCCGGTTAGGGGAGTGATTAGCGATAGAAATGGCAAGCCGCTCGCGATGAACATTGATTATCAGGGCCGGACTCAACGATTTTACCCTGGTGGAGAAACGGTGGCCAGTATAGTGGGCTACCTTGGCAAGCCGGATGAAGTGGATTTGAAAGAATGCCTGGATTGTAGTTCGGAGATGATGGGGAAGGTCGGTTTGGAAAAACAATACCAAAAAGACCTCTTGGGCTTTCCGGGGGAAGTAACGGTCCAAGAAACGGCTAGTGGTCAAGATAGGGTTGAGATATCTAGAGTGGAAAGTTTGCCGGGGAAAAACATTACCACCAATATTGATCTGGAGTTGCAAAAGCTAGCCTTTGTTGCCTTAAAAAATAAATTGACCGAGGTGGGTAAAAGCGGAGCAGTGGTGGTGGCCAAAGTAAATGGAGAGATATTGGCTTTGGTCAGTGTGCCTTCTTTTGACCCAAATTTATTTGTGCCGGAAGGGAAGCGCAGTGATTTTGGAGGCGACTATAAAGATGTGGCCAGTCTAATAGGCGATATTGAGAAAAAACCCTTGTACAACCGGGTCGTTTCGGGAGATTTTGCCCCCGGATCGGTTTACAAACTGGTACCGGCCATGGCCGCCCTGGAAGAGGGAAAAATAAATAAGGACTCGACTATTCTGGATACGGGTGAAATAAGGGTGGGAGGCTCTCGTTTTGGAAATTGGTACCTGGATAAATATGGGAAGACGGAGGGACAGATCGGGCTGGTCAGAGCCATAGCCAGAAGTAACGATATTTTCTTTTACAAAATGGGGGAGGCTTTGGGGGCAGATTCTCTGGTGTCTTGGAGTGAAAAGTTTGGCCTGGGTGAAAAAACCGGTATCGATTTGCAGGGGGAGTCGGCGGGGTTCGTGCCGACTCCTTATTGGAGAGAGAAAACCTTGGGGGATAGGTGGTACCTGGGGAACACTTATCATTTGGCTATCGGTCAGGGAGATTTGATGGCGACACCAATTCAGATGAATCGGATGACGGCCGGGGTGATTAGCGGCCTGAGCTGTAGTCCGAGGCTGGTTGGGAGAGCGGAATGCATGGATTTGAGGCTAGGTAAGAAGAATGTGGCCTTGGTTTTGGAAGGTATGAAGGAGGCTTGCAGCCCCGGTGGAACGGCCTTTCCTTTGTTTGAGTATGCCGGGAAGATCTATTGTAAAACAGGCACGGCTCAAAAGGGTGCCTTGGATACTCTTGCTAACGCCTGGGTGAGTGTGGTGGTGCCTAAGGGGGCGGATGTCCGAGAGTGGGTTGTGGTGACTATATTGCTGGAGGAGGGTGGTGAGGGCAGTTCAGTAGCCGCACCCGTGGCTAAAGAGATACTACCCTATATACTTGACGAATTGTAGAATTAGTGATAGAATAACCGTTACACATTGAAATTAGGTATGAATTCGGCCCCTTAGTCTGTCTTCAAGGAATTGAGGGCAGACTTGGTGGCCGAAAACGCCTCCAGACTGTTTTACCCCTGGTTGTATGCCATGGTGGGATGGTGTCCGCGGTATTTCGCCGGACACGTCTTTCACTCGCCAACCAGGGTTCTACTAATTTCCTCCAGGGAAACCTGGAGATACCGCGCTTTTATTAGTAGCGGTGACGAGCCGCGAGAGACCTTATTCTTTATTTTCTTTCTCTCGCGGCCGTCTAAGGTTTTACTTTCCTCAAATTACGCCCTCTAACCGGAGGGCGTTCGTATTTTTAGATGTTATCAGGGCCAGGCCTTGAAGATTTGGGACCCTCTAAGGCCTGGCCCTAGGGGAAAAAGTGATGTAGTACAATTTCCGGACGGATTTAATGTATATTTTAGGAAGCAATGAAATTGGTAATTGTGGAATCACCAACCAAGACGAGAAGTCTCTCCAAGTACTTGGGAGGCGATTTTGAGATCATGGCCAGTATGGGCCATGTGCGGGACTTGCCAAAGAGCAAAATGGGGATAGAGATAAAAGAACTCAAGAACTCAAGAACTCAAAGAAAAAAGACGGAGGAGTATGAATTTTTGCCGGTGTATGAGCTGATGAATGGGAAAGAGGCGCAGGTAAAAATATTGATTGCGGCGGCCAAAAGGGCCGAAGAGGTGATTTTGGCGTCCGACCCAGACCGTGAAGGAGAGGCGATTGCCTGGCATGTGAGGGAGATCATAAAGGAATCAAGAACTCAAGGAATCAAGAACTCAAAACAGGGAAAAGGATCCAAGGCAAAGCCTAAAGAAATTGTTTTTAAGAGGATTGCTTTTCATTCGATAACCAAGGAGGCGATTCTCGAAGCTTTGGAGCACCCGCGGGAAATTGATATGGATTTAGTTAACTCACAACAGGCGAGAAGGTTTTTGGATAGACTGGTCGGCTATAAACTGTCACCGATATTATGGAAAAAAGTCCGTCGTGGCTTATCTGCCGGCAGAGTCCAGAGTGTGGCGGTACGTTTGATTGTGGAAAGAGAACGGGAAATTGAAAAATTTGTGCCGGTGGAGTATTGGCAGATCAGGGCCTTAGTAAGAACTCAAGAACTCAAGAACTCAAGAACTCAAGAGGAATTTTGGGTGGAGCTTGCCAAGTATAAAGATAAAAAAGCCGAGATTCATAAGATGGAAGAGGCTAAAAAGATTTTGGAAATTTTGGAGAAGGGTGAGTATGTCGTAGCCGACATCAAGAAATCGGAGAGAAAAACGCAACCCCATCCACCCTTTAAAACCTCAACTCTGCAACAGGCTTCAGCCAATGTTCTGGGTTGGTCGGCCAAGAAAACCATGAGTGTAGCCCAGAAACTTTATGAACAAGGAGATATCACCTATCATCGAACCGACTCGTTCAACTTGGCGCCGGTGGCGATCGAAGCGGTCAGAAAGTTTGTTGGAGACAGTTACGGCGCAAATTATTTGCCGGCCGGCCCGAGAATTTATAAAACCGCCGGAAAAGTAGTGGCTCAAGAAGCCCACGAAGCTGTTAGGCCAACTCACATTGAGATTACTCCGGAGAAGTTTACCGGCCAGGAGATGGCTGTGGACGAAAAAAAACTTTATTCTTTGATCTGGCGCAGAACGATTGCCTGTCAGATGGCTGAGGCAATATTTGACGACACAAAAGTAGTTGTTTCTGCCGGAAAGTGTGACTTAACCGCTAATGGCATTGTAGTTAAGTTTGATGGCTGGAAGAAGTTATTCGTGAAAGATAATGAGGAGTTTCAATCATTACCGGAGATGACAGTCGGAGAAAAACTAAATAAAGAAAAAGTGGAGAGTCTGCAGAAGTTTACTCAGCCGGCACCGCGGTTTAATGATGCTTCACTCATAAAAGAACTGGAAAAGAAAGGCATCGGCCGACCTTCGACTTACGCGGCCATTATTTCGACGATTATCGATCGGAGATACGTGGAGCAAAAAGAAAAAAAGTTTTTCCCGACTTCTATTGGGAAAGCGGTGGTGGACTTCTTGATAGAGAACTTTCCCAGAGAGATGGAGTACGAATTTACCGCCAAGATGGAGGATTCTTTGGACGATATTGCGAGTGGAAAACTTCCTTGGATGGAGATGCTGAGTAAGTTTTGGGGAGACTTCTCCAGAAAACTCACTAAGGTGGATAAGGAAAGTGCTCGAGTGGGCGTGCCGACTGAGAGCACCGGAGAGAAGTGTCCACTCTGTGACACCGGGGAAGTGGTTATTCGTGACGGGAAGTTTGGTAAGTTTTTAAGCTGTAGCCAATACCCGGAGTGTGCCTACAAAGCGCCATATATTTTGTACGTTGAGGGTGTGACTTGTGAGAAGTGCGGTAAAAGGGTGGTGATGAAAAAAACCAGGACGAACAGAGACTTTTTTGGTTGTGAAGACTATCCGAATTGTGACTGGGCCAGCTGGAAGAAGCCAGTTCAGATGTCAGATGACAGTTCTCTGATATAATTTCCGTGTTCTAGGTCTTTAAAAAAACTTTGATGGAGGCTTGAATGGAAATTAAGTTTGAGTTACCCGGGCCAGTGGATGAGGAACGTCTCAATCGAGAAGTGATGCCGGTGGGGTATGTTTCGGAGCAGATTAGTGATCATAAATTTTACGTTCGGACCGAGGATAACCTAGTGAACGTAGGAAGATGTGATCTGGCAGAGCCGTTTGTCAAGGTTACGTTCTTTACGCTAGTTCCGGAGGGGCGCGATTTTTTGGCGGCCTTTGGACGACGTTTCCCGGAACATGACCCCTTAACGTTGTTTTTTGGCTTTGTATACCGGTTACCGAATGGACTTTTCCGGCTAGACGGAACACCCTTGAGGCTGAAAGGTGCAGCCATGAAAGAGATCGGTCGCCACACGACTGCCGACAAGGTTTACTTTGTCTCGTTTTATAGAGGGGACTGGACGGATCAGGCGTTGAAAGTTATTTCGATGAGAGCGGTACTCCCAAACTTCACCTTGGGTGTGGAAAAAGGGCCCGCAAGCCTCGACTTAGAGAAGGAGAGAAAAAAATGAACAGTTTGAATATTCCGGTTTCTCAAGTCAAGATCTCTAATAAAGCCTTGATTGGATCCTTGTTGCCAGAAAACCCATATTGGCTTCGTGGAGATGATCCTGATTTTGATGTTCTGGTTGGCGGTATGGTTTGTGCTAATATTTCTGTCAAAGACAGCCAATTAAATTTCGTGTTTGCCGAACGAGGCTACCCGGGATTCTGGGGAAGCGAGCTAAAGAAACTGCTGGTTCAAAAGTATCCCGATCTTGATTTGGATCGAATTGTTTGGCAAATATTTTATCGTTGGGGGATCAATTTTTCTTCTCCCGACGGTTTCGGCACAAAAGAAGAAGCTTTGGCCACTCTCAAACAGTACCAGGTAAATATGGGGGCTTATCTCTGTTCGCTGAAAGCCAAGTTTATCGGACAAAGGTCTTTCTGGACAGAGACCACTTACCCGATTGACCGGAATTTCCTGCCAGGAAAGAACCTGGGAAGCATAAAGATTACGATGGAAAATTTGACCCGTCTGGAAGGAATTTCAAAGTAAAGTAAACCGATATATCCCCGCCATCTGGCGGGGTTTTCTGTAGTCCTGCAAGGCCTGGCCTTGCAGGTAAATAAGATTACGTGGTAAAATATATGGGTTGTAGGTCTTTAAAAAAACTTTGATGGAGGCTACTGTGTGGAGTATTAAGTTTCCTTTTACAGGACAGGTTGATGAAAAAAGTCTGAATTCACTTTTACCGGTCGGTACGCGAACCGAGGCGACTGATAATGATCGATTTGTCGTCATTATGGATAGCTACCCACCCAGAAAGGTAGGCGATATTTGCGCCGTAGAGGAAGCTGTAATCATTCGCTTTTATACCGATATCCATGAGGGTAGCGTGTTTGCGACGGGTTTTGGATTGAGGCATCCCCACTACAACCCCGGTCAAATACTTTTTGGCTATGTCTACCGAACACCTTCTGGGTTATTCCAGCTCGATAAACTGCCTTCTATTCTCAGGAGCGAAGCCATCAGTCAGATGGAGAACTACGATACCGCCGGAAACGTGTACTTTGTCTCTTTTTACCGGGGGGGCTGGGATACCGAGTTTCTGACGGTAGCGACCATGCAAAAAGTTCTTCCAAGAGGAGAACTGGGATTCTTCGAAGTCGCTCCGGTCACTCTTCATTTAGGGGATATCGAAAACGAAAGAACAATGTAGGAATAGATAAATGATTTTGGCCCCTCACTATAATAATAGTGTGGGGTCTTTTTTTGTATTGGTGGATTCTGTATCATGAGATCAATGGGGAAAGTCGTCAAAATAATTAAAGAGTTTGTCCGCAAGATTGGGCCGGGGTTTGTAACTGGAGCGGCGGATGATGATCCGAGTGGTATCGCGACCTATTCGATCGCCGGCGCAAAGTTTGGACTCGGATTTGCTTGGCTGAGTCTTTTTTTGTTACCGGCCATGATCTCGATTCAGGAGATGTGTGGTAGGTTGGGAATAACCACCGGTAGAGGCTTGGCTGGAGTAATTAAGAAGTATTCGTCCAAAAAGATGTTGTGGTTCGCCGTGAGTCTTTTGGTCTTGACCAATGTCATCAATATTGGAGCGGACCTTGGAATTATGGCTTCATCTTTGCAGATGGTGTTTGGACTACCTTTTTACTTTTGGTTATTCCTGTCCGCGATGTCGATCGTAGTCTTGGAAATTTGGGTACCCTACAAAAGATATTCTGCCATTTTGAAGTGGTTGAGCTTATCGCTTTTGGTTTATGTGGTGACGGCTTTTCTGATTCGGCCAAACTGGAGTGATGTGCTTGAGGCGACCGTGATTCCTAGAATTACTTGGAGTGCCGATTATTTAATGATTTTGGTGGGATTTTTGGGCACGACGATCTCACCCTACTTATTTTTTTGGCAGACATCTCAAGAAGTAGAGGAGAAGATCTCAGATAACAGATCACAGATCTCAGATTTTGGACAGAAATCTGTAGTGACATTGAGTGGAATAAAAAAAATGAGGATGGACACTAAACTAGGGATGTTGTTTTCGAATTTGATGACTTTCTTTATCGTGGTGACGACCGCGGGTACACTTCACGCTAATGGAGTTTTTAATATCGATAGTGCCCAGCAAGCGGCGTTAGCCTTGAGACCGCTGGCGGGAGACTTCGCCTACTTACTTTTTGCTTTTGGAATAATCGGAATTGGCTTACAGTCAGTTCCGGTTTTGGCTGGATCTGTCGCTTACGCGGTTTCGGAAGCTTTGGGATTGAGAGAGGGTCTCGGGAAAAGCTTTGAGCGAGCTAAGGGATTTTACTTAATTTTGGCGGTGGCGACCATGGTTGGAGTGTTGATGAATTTGTGGGGCATAAACACCATGCAGGCTTTGTACTATGCGGCGGTGGTGAATGGAGTAGTGGCGGTGCCTTTGATTTTTATCATTATTCGTCTTGCCAGTGACGAAAGGGTGGTGGGGAAGTTTAAGACCGAGAAAAAGTACTTGTGGATTGCTTGGATGACCTTTGTTTTTATGGCTCTGTCGGTGGTGCTGATGGTGGGAAGCGCCTTCTGGAGCTAGCGGTTGAAAAATACTACAGGGTGGAATATAATACCCGATATCAGTTTTGTGCTGAGAACATTTACATTTTTAAGGAGGATTAACCATGCCTAGAACACCAGCGATAAGGATTGAAGAAAGAAAAATTGACGAGTTAGAGCTAATAGAACCGATTTTGAATGACTTTGCCCGAAAAATAAACAAAAGCCTGGTGGTTTCTTGTCCCCACGGACATATAAAGGTGCCGTACGACGGTAGAGAGTACGATCTGTGCGTTTACTTTTGGAGTAGGCCGTTTGAAGGGGAATACAGCGAAAGTCACCTTTCAAGAGCCTATGGATTCTTACTTAGAGATAGCCAGCGCGACTGTTTTTGTGTTGATAAAGACTTTCCTTATCCCGGAACCATAATTTCGGATCAGACAGGGAACGAAGTGGCCTTAATTGTCGGGAAAACGCTATACATACTTTTTGATCTGCCTCACCACCGTGGAACTAGTCCGGATAAGATATTGGAGTTGATTTTGGCGGATTATTATCTTTATCTAACGGACAAGGAGGGTTTTGAAAAAGAGATACAAAGTCGTCTAAGTAGATTGCCTCATGAACGGTTTGTGGAACTATACAGACGTTTTCTTGAGGAGGGGATTCATGAAGACAAAATTGAAGACTTTGAAGATAGAATAAGTCAGCTTAGAACAGAGTTATCGTTGGCTGTCCGTGATAGGCGGATTTCTTTGGAAAAAAAGAGCAAGACTTTGGTTAACGATGAAGCTGTTAACGATGAAGCTGTTAACGACGAGAAAATTGAAAGAATTTTTGAACGGCTTTGCAAGCTATCCGCCACCGGGAAAATTACCGTATCCGAAGACATGGTGGTGGTGCCAGTGGGACAGATAGACATTGAGTTTGAGGGGGTAGTTTATGATATTGGTGAGTTTGAGGTGAAAATTGATTTGGATGATTGTAGTGTCCTGTGTGTCAACAAAACCAGAAGGGTAAATCGTTGTTATCATCCTCACGTCGAGGATGACGGCAACTGTTGTTTGGGGGACGCTTCTTATGGCATAGGGGTGTTGCTCGGTGACTTGGAGCTGGAGACAGTGGTATTAATGATGATCGAGTTTTTAAAATCGTACAGCCGTTGGGGTGCTTACCACGATGCGGAGATTGAAGAATGGCCGATAAAGGAGTGAAAGATGATACCATCCAAAACTAAACACCAGACGATAATCTATATTCTGCCGGAAGCAAAGATGAAACTCGATGCTTATGTTGGTTTGGCCAAGGGAGAGATTTCCGGGTTAGGTAAGGTAATAAGACTTAAAAAAGGAACACTTTTGATCCAAGATTTGTTTATCTTTGACCAGAAGTGTACTCCAAGTGAGACCGTTTTAGATAGTTCGGCGGTGGCCGATTTCATGACCGATATGATCTCTGCCGGAGAAGACCCGTCTTGCGTCCGGCTTTGGTGGCACTCGCACGCAGATATGAAAGTATTTTGGTCTACGACTGATGATGCCACCATCTTTGGCTTTAACAACGAATGGATGTTGTCTTTGGTGACTAACTTTTTCGGTGACTACCTCTGCAGAGTGGATTCGTTCCAGCCGATGCAAATGACCGCTTACGATGTTCCACTACAGGTTTTCCTTGAGATGGAGGCAAAGACACTGGAAATACTTGGTAAGGAAGTGGAGACTAAAGTAAAACACACAGTGCCGAAGACAAAGACTTATGCAGGAGGCAATAACAATGGACATGTCCCGACAGATGGGGTTGATATCTTTGAAGTCGTTGAGTACAGCGAAGATTAGTCTGATTGGTGTAGGAGGGATAGGGTCGCCAACTGCCTTAACTCTGGGCAAGATGGGAATTCCGAGACTACGATTGTTTGACGATGATGTAGTGGCACCCCACAATTTACCAAACCAGATTTTTCGACTGACGGACATCGAACGTCCCAAGGTGACGGCAGTGAAGGAAGTGGTAGAACTTTTTAGTGACGCAGAGGTGGAGGCGATTCAGGAAAAGTTTGATGGAACACAAAAATTGGAGGGAGTAGTGATCTCGGCTGTGGACGAAATGACCCAAAGAAAAATCATTTGGGAAAAAGTCCGTTATAACATTCATGTTCCGTTATACGTGGAAGCCAGAATGGGAGCAGAGGTTTTGAGACTGTATTCACTGAACCCCACAGACCCAGAGGTTGTTCGCCGATATGAAGCGACTCTTTACACGAGCGCCGAGGCGGTTCATCAACCATGTACTGAGAAGTCGATCATCTATACCGTCATGGTAGCCGCGGGCATCATCACCGGCCAGGTCAAAAAATGGCTAGTGGGGGAACCGTACTACTTTGAGATTATCATGGACTTGAAAAATATGATAATGATGGTAGAATAATCTTGAAATCGTCACCTAGTGAACTTTAAACCCTCTCTACGAGACTGGTGACACTCGTAGAGGAATCCTTAAGGAGGATGATTATGGACCAGTTTTTTGTAAAAGTGGCTCAACTTGGTGGAAAGGTGATCGAAGTCTTATTGGATACCGGTGCGACTGTGGAAGATGCTTTAGCGGCGGCCGGAGTCGAAGATTTCGAAAAGACTGAGATCAAGATCAACAAGCGTGCCGTCCAGTTCGAAGATGAAGTCTTTGCCGACGAGCTTGTCGTTATCGTACCCAAGATTGAGGGTGGGCTTTAGTCCCAACTGATCGTGTTCGTGAACGCCTCTGGAAATTCCAGAGGCTTTTTTGTACCCGAAAAAGTCGAAAATAGGGATTTATTAGTTGGAGAAGAGGTGCCTTTCGACTTTGGAAAGGCGTGTTTCGTGATCCGTGAGAGTTACACGGTGACTGGAGTTAACGATAGTTTCTTGTTTGATGGCTTTGACTTCGGTAATGATGGCATCTTGGAAATTCTGCATGTCATCGACCATCAGCCGACGATTGGTTTCGAATTTGTCGTCAAGATATGACACCAATTCTTGTCTCTGAAAAGCAAATTGTTTCTTCATGTCCGATCTCACACTGCCAATTTCTTTACTTAGTTCCGATCTCACACTGCCAATTTCTTTACTTAGTTCCGATCTCACACTGCCAATTTCTTTACTTAGATCGGCTTTAAACTCTGTCCTCAGTCCGCCAATCTCGGATTTCATTTCTGTTCTCAAACCACCAACTTCGGACTTAATTAGTTTGGCGAGGTTTTCTGTCTGAGCTTGGAGATCTTTTTGGCTGGCAGTTGGCATATATTAATAATAGCAAAATATATTGTAGAATACCGCATGAAGGGAAGATTTATCGTACTTTATGCGTCCAATAATCTAGGAAAATCGAAACAGTTAGATTTGCTGGAAGAAGCGTGGCAAGAGATAGGCAGACCTTATAAAAGAATCAAGTACCCAAGATATGATTCGGAATTTGGCAGGATTCTTAACAGAGAGCTTCGTGGGCCAGTGGAAGAGAGGTTGAATTTGACGGATGAGGAGTTACAGATGCTTTTCGCAGAGGATAGGCGATATTATCAGCCGAGGCTGATGGAAGTATTGAAGGAGAAAGATGTTCTGGCTGAGGACTACACTGGTACAGGGCTGGCCTGGGGGCTGACCAAAGGGGTTTTGCGAGAAAAGCTGGATACTTACAACTTTGGCTTGCTAGAGCCGGATCTCGCTATCCTTTTGGACGGAGAGCGGTTTAGTGGGGGAACAGAGAGGGGGCATCGGTTTGAGGTGGCCGGGCAGGAGGTGTGGGAGAGGAACAGGGAGATTCACCGTAAGCTTGCGTTTGAGCTGGGCTGGGAGGTGGTGGAGGCTGGAGGGAGCCCGGAGATGGTACACGAGCGGGTGATGAGGGTGATAAGAGAGAATTGAAAACCGATTTACTATCCGCCGATGAAATCTAAGTAGTTATCCGGGTTGATGACTTCAAAAGACTGGTGTTCGGGGTATGATGAGATCCAGGCCTTTGGTGGCAGGATAGTCTTATTCTTAGGGGACCATTTGTATTCGTAGGTAAAAAGTTTTCCATCTCTTTCTTCAACCAGATCTATTTCTTGCTGTTCGTAGGTTCGCCAGAAATATGATTGACCATAGAGGTGCTGGTAGGAGCGTTTTTTGAGTCTTTCGATAAAGATAAAGTTTTCCCAGAGTTGTCCAATGTCATTTCTGGTGTCTAGGTTATTAAACTGAGAGATTACCCCGTTGCGGATACCATTATCCAGGAAGTAATACTTGGCTTTGTCGGTGATTTCGGAACGTAAATTGCGGCTGAAACCACCCAGACGAATAATGATAAAAGATTTTTCGAGTAGGTCCAGATATTTACTGACTGTTTTGCCGTCGATGGATAGCTGGCGTGACAACTCTCCAAGGGAAACTTCACTACCAATTTGAAAAGCAAGTAGCTTTAGAAGGTCTAATATCGTTCGAGATGCCTTTATTTTGTCTAGGGCCAGAATATCTTTAAGGATGTAGGATCCCACCAGTTCTTCGACGAGCCTGATCTTTTCGTCTCTCTTGGTAGCCACGAGTACCTTTGGGTAGCTGCCGAAGATAAGGAATTCGTGTAATTTTTGCTTTAGATCGTGAGGATTATGACCGTCTTGTAATAGTTCGAGCTGGGACACAGGGTATAGTGTCAATGTAGTTTTGCGGTCGGTGAGGGGTTCGCCTACCTGATTTGCCAAGTCAAAGGATGAAGAGCCGGTGGCGATAATTTTGACATCAGGAATTTGATCGATAATTAGCTTGAGACCTTCGCCTATGTTGGGAATAGTTTGAGCTTCGTCGATAACGAGCAGATCGTAGCCTTGTAGATATTCTTTAAGTCGGGGGAGGTCTCGCGAAGAGAATAAATTTTTAGCGATGACATTTTCTCCCGTTTCGAGCCTGTATTTTAGTTTAGTGGTTTTGAGGTAATTCTCGAGAAGGGTGGTTTTACCGACTCGTCTTGGACCATAGAGGATCAGGACTTCACGGGGGTGTAGGTACGAACCCAGGTCCTGATAGAGACGTTTAATCATGGGTTAAGAATATCATATTCCTCAAATTATGTCAAATTTGGGGAGTGATAATCCTCAAATTAGGTTAAATCTAGGAATGTGGTGGGTGATTGATGTAAAAAAACCGCTCGCCTTAGGCGAGCGGTAGAGAAAATTATCGAAGATCTAGAACTCCTCCAAAGTAATTAACGTCAACTTCGTGAGGCTGACCGATATAGAAAGTGAGGAAGGTGGCCAGATCATAAACGTTGGTGAACGGAGTGATTTTACTGTCAGCTTTTTCAGATCCGAAGGTGACCGAGTAAGTACCGCCATCTTCAACCCGTCTCTGTTTGTCACCACTTGGTTGGATTGAGTCGTAATAAATCTCAGTTCCATTCCCAGAAGTAGGATAAGTGCCGATGGTGGTCCAACGATCGATATCGTACCAGTACCACGGGCTCATGATGTCTTCGTAGTGATAGAGTTCAACATCAATGACTTTGGTACAGGCATATGACCGGCTTTCGGTTGTTGTACAAGAATAGGTATATGATTCGGATGATCCACATTCGTACGAATCAGACGAACCATCGCCGTTATTCGAATAGCAAGTATCCGATACATATCTTGAGCCTGTGCAGGTATCCGGAACCGTAACTGATTCATAACACGTGTCCGACACTGTTTCGGTAGTCCAGCCATCGTGTACTTTTAAGTCCCCACTCTTTCTGATATCAACATTGGTTTGTCTTCCGGCAGAGTTAGTCCCAGGCTGTTCACCCGGAATACTCCAGCCTTGCTCGTGGAATAATTGATATTCTTCGATATGCACGGATTGAGTCCAAGGCATGGCTGTTACGATGACAGTTTCGATATGAGTCTTGAAGAAGTAGTTGTATATCAGCAGGCTACCAATAATGATAGCCGTGAGGGTGGCTACTACCAGGGCTCCTGTTTTGATTACAGACCGATTACCCTCGTCGAGCACATCCATTATTGAAAGACTTTTGCTCTTTAACACCGGCTCGTCACCTGTTTGAGGGTTATAAAGATCGTCTTCCGGAATCCATTTTTTAGGTGGCTCGGCAGGCATAAGAGAATCTTGTTTTTCAGCCTCCTCGGTTGAGTGCGCCAGATCCTTAGCACGGTAGCCAGTTCGTTTCACACCGACTACAGACTTGGTGGTCCGAGGGGCGCCGCATTTCCAGCACTTACTGTCTTTGTCGAGATTTCCAGCTTCACATCCTTCGCAGTACCAATTAGGGTCGGCTTTGCCAAATAATTTGGTTTGAGCCTCTGTAGCGTAAGTAATTGGATTACTGTGATAGAAACTGACGGTGCGTGGGCGAGGTGCGCCGCAACCCTTTTTACATTCACGGAAATAGCCGGGAATTTTTTTATTCCGGCAGTACGGACAGTCCCAGAACATTACGATCTTAGCCATGATGGCCTCCTTTGGGAATCTGATTTGGTCTCGTTTTTAAGGTTCAGGCGAGAGGGTTGGATAACGAAGTGGGGTATTTTAGCATGATTGAGGCTAAAAGTCAAGCTATAAGAGCTTGCTCTAGGTCTTTTCGATAATGTTCATTATCGAAATATCCCCATGCGCTTCCTCTTATATCTACGCCTATAAACGTGCCTTTTTATAGGCTTGATATAGGGGTGGTTGGGTGGGCTTGGTATACTTAGGGGTGGCAAAAGTAATCTTTGATGGTAAAAAGCAGGCAGAGCGAGAGGCTGAGTTTCTGGAGGAGAGTGAACGGGTGCTGGGCAAGAGCCTGGTGATCTTCCAGTGCGACGGCCGGACGTATGACAGTGCCTATGTTAGACTGAAACGGGAAATGGGAGAGAGACTGGGAGTGGTAGTTAGTGTGGATTTCAGATCTAAGATTACAGATCTCAGGGAAGGAATCATGGAGGTGAATGGGGATGAGACGGTGGACGGAATTTTGGTCCAGTTGCCTGTTTTGGGGGCGACAAAGGAGGAAGTTGAGCAAATTATGTCTACAATTAATCCGGAGAAGGATGTAGACGGTCTAAACCCGAAGAGTAGGTTCATTCCGGCTGTCGTGAGAGTAGTGGAAAGGCTGATAGAAATTTTTAAAATTAAGGAAGATGACAGAATTGCAGTAGTGGGAGATAAAGGAGCGGTGGGGGTAAGACTAATGGAAAGATTGAAAGTTTTGGGACTGTCGCCAAAAGGTTTTGACCAGGGAGATAACTTGAAGAACCTTGAAGATTTTGAGGTGGTCATTAGTGCTACCGGAGTGAGTGGTTTGATAGCCAGTGAGATGGTGGCAGAAGGGTTTACAGGGATTGATCTGGGATATCCAAAAGGGGATTTTTCTCCTGAGGCAGTGGCGAAGGCGTCATTGATTACGCCCGTGCCTGGTGGTGTCGGCCCGATGACGATCCTGGCTTTGTATGAAAATTTGGGGATAGAAAAGCTAGGTCAAGGCGACTTCTAGCTTGGAAATGCGTGATTCATGACTGTTTACTTGGTGACTCATGACGGTTTGCTCTTGATCGTGTTTCTTCAACAGACCGTACATTTTATCCATGGTGTTTTGAAGATTGCTGACGGTCTCTTGAAGCTGTTCCTTGGTTACGTAGCTTTCCTTTATGGCTTCTCGGCGTGCCAAGACATTGAAAAGCTTGATATTGTTGTCTGAAATTGCCTGAGCCATCTTCTGATAGATAACTAGATCGTGGTCAGAAATGGCTTTGTCCAGTAATTTTTGTACTTCCACTTTGGTGAGCATAGATTAATAATATCATGATAAAAGTAAGATTTGTGGCATTAAAAACCCCGCTTGCGCGGGGGATAACTGTGATTTAAAGGATGATGATGGTCAAAGTATAATTGTAAGTTCTGTCAGATGTTTGGTCGCCGGAGGTGTGCTCACCGGCACAGGTATGTTCAGAAACCTTGATCTGGTGGGCCATAACACCGGCTCTTCTAGCCTTTTTAATGAACTCGTTGGCTTGTCTGGCAAGCTCTGGGAGATCTTTTGGGTCGTTGGCGTAGAAAATAGTGATGGGATCGATCGCTTCCATGGTTTTTACTCCTTATGCTTAGATTAAGGTACGTACTCTGCATATTATAAGGCGCAAGTGAACCGGAAGTCAATTTGTGCTAAAATAGGCAAGTTAAATTAATAAGTTGTCCCGGTACGAATCTCTTGAAATGTGCCTGGAATTAAAAAGAGATGAAAATATATGGCCAAAAAAGCCGCTGAAAAAAAGGGTACTAAAGAACTCGAGAACTCAAAAACTCAAGAACTCAAGACAGTTAAAGCTAAAGTCGAAAAGAAAACTTCCGTAAAGAAAGTTGCTGTGAAAAAAACTTCTAAAGTAGTCGAGAAGTCGGGGATTTCCCCGCAAGGGGGATCCAGGAGAGCCACGTCGAGTACTCCTCGCAATGACGAGCCTAAGGCAGTAAAGAAGGCTGTGAAAGTCAAGTCTGAGTCTGTTCTGGAAGAGCTTTTTGAGGCTGGTTCTCACTTTGGTCACGTGGTGAAAAAGTGGAATCCTAAGATGAAGAAGTTCCTTTGGGGAGCCAAGAACGGTATTCATATCTTTGACTTGGAAAAAACCGTGGCTGGACTAGATGCGGCGACCAAGATTCTCGTGGAACTAGCCACCGCCGGTAAAAGAATTATCCTCGTCGGCACCAAGCGACAAGTGAGACTGATGGTGGAAGTCGAGGCCAAAAGACTGGATATTCCTTATATTTCCCAGCGTTGGATTGGAGGACTGATTACCAACTGGAAACAGGTCAAGCAGACGGTAGAAAGACTGAATTCACAAAAGCTAAAAAGAGAATCCGGACAGTTCAAAAAGTACACCAAGAAAGAACAAGTCATGTTTGACAAGGAGATTGCGAGACTTGAAAGAAACATTGGTGGTATTGCGGCTTTGAAAGAGGCTCCGGAAGTGGTGGTTGTTTTTGACACTCACAAAGAAAAGCTGGTCGTCAAAGAAGCCAGCAGTCGAGGAGTAACTGTCATAGGTATCGTTGATTCCAATGCGAACCCCGACTTTGTCGATTACCCCATCCCGATGAATGATGACTCGGCTAAAGGTTTGGAAATTGTAGTTCGAGTGCTGGGGCAGGCGATTGAGACGGGATTGAAGAAAACTCAAGAACTCAAGAACTCAAGAACTCAAAACGAAGAAAAGAAATAGGAATTATTTAAAACATATGATGGAGAAAATTAAGAAACTAAGAGAAAAGACCGGAGCCGGTATTATGGACGCCAAGAAAGCCCTGGAAGAGGCTAAGGGGGACATGAAGAAGGCTCAGGAAATTATCACCGCCAAAGGACTCGCCCGAGCCGAGAGTAAGTCTGGTCGTGAGGTTCATTCCGGCAAGATCTATTGCTACACCCACGGTGGAGGCAGTGCCGCCGCCATGGTGGAAGTGGCTTGTGAGACGGACTTTGTGGCCAAAACACCGGAATTTGAGGCTCTTTGTAAAGAGATTGCCATGCAGGTAACCTCTATGAATCCAAAAGACACCGAAGAACTATTGAGTCAAGCCTACATCCGCGATGCCGGTAAGACCATGGATCAGCTGATCAAGGAACTTGGTGGCAAGGTGGGCGAGAATATTCGCGTCTCCCGCTTTGCGAGGTTCAAATTAGGTATTGAATAAAGAATTGTGGTAAATTGTGGTATGGCAACAAATGAAGAACTGATGTCGGCTATGATTGCCGAACAAGCGAATCGTAAAAAGGCTTCTTTAGAAAAAATGAAGAAAGTCGAAAAACCGGATGAAGTTGATAATTCTGGTATCGGTGTTACGAGAGTTCACTACGAGGTAGATCCGCGGGATTTGAAACCCAATCCATTTCGTACTGTAACTGAAGATGTGGTTGCCAATTCGGATGACGAAGAAGGGAAGTTTGAGAAGAGGAAAGATGAAGGGGTTGGGAGAACCTGATGGATTCCCGCCTTCGCGGAAGTGACAGAGGTGGGAGAGGTGGAGTGGGATTGCCACAGCACTACGTGCTTCGCAATGACGAGAGTGATGTTAGAATAAAACCAATATGGTATTAGAACATGAGTTGATTCAGTTATTGAGGCAGAAGTTTGCCAAAGTAATGGAGAATGTCGAAGATGATTTTTCGACGATTCGGGTGGGACGCGCTAAGCCGGACTTGGTTGAGGGGATTATGGTGCCGGCTTACGGATCGTGGATGAGACTGGTGGAAGTAGCGACTATCTCTGCGCCAGATACCAACATGCTAGTCATTACCCCGTTTGATCGGAGTCTTTTGGGAGTGATTGAGAAAGCCATTGGGGATAATGAAATGAAGTTGTCTCCCGCAGTTTCGGGAGAGTTGATTCGGATTGTGATTCCGTCTCTCACTCAAGAAAGAAGGCTAGATTTTGTCAAACTTTTGAAGCAAAAGACCGAATCGGGCAAGATAATGATGAGGCAGGCCAGACAAGATGTGAAAGAGAAGATTGACGCCTTGAAAGAACGGAAGGAAGTTTCGGAGGATGACATATTTATGCTTCATTCCGAGCTAGACAGGATTACGGCTGAGTTCAATGAGAAGGTAGAAGAGATGAGCCGCGCGAAAGAAAAAGAAGTGATGGCGGTCTAATTCGCGAAAGCGACTCTTTCGAGCTTGGTTACATGTTGCTTTGTAGTTTCGTGGTCTTCTTTTAGATCGCGGATGGCAGAGATAATGTTTTTCTCCATGCCGTGCATCTGGAGCTTCATGTCTTTAAAGTCATCTTTTAGTTCAGCCACATCACCCTTCAGTTCGGAGATATCAGACCTTACTTCGGTAAATTGTCTTTGGCTGTCCAAAAAGCCCTTACCGACGTTTATTTCTACTTGCTCAATTTCTTCTTTGGTAGAGAAAACTGTCTTTAGTTTTTTGATGTCATTGTCAGTGATCATAATTCCAGTATAGCAAATTTGTTGGTAGAATTAAGAAATGCAAATATTGGTTTTTGTTTTAATGTTGTCGGTCTTGATTTTGGTCCATGAGTATGGCCACTTTTTTATGGCCAAGCTTTTTAAGATGCGGGTAGAGGAGTTTGGGATTGGTTTGCCGCCACGAGCCAAGAAGCTTTTTACCAGAAAAGGGACCCTCTTTAGTCTGAATTGGTTGCCGCTAGGAGGTTTTGTCAAGCTCTTTGGTGAAGATATGGATGATCCGGCACAGGCCAGCTCTCCGGAAGCTTTCTTCAACAAACCAATTTGGCAAAGAGCCGGAGTGCTTACTGCAGGAGTGGTGATGAATTTTTTATTGGGGGTACTGGCGTTTGGCATTGTCTATACTTATGTTGGCATACCGACCAAGACGGATAAAGTATTTATCGTAGAGGTGGGGAAGAACACGCCGGCAGAAATGGTGGGGATAAGGACTGATAGTGAGATAAAGAAAATTGTTTTCGAAAAGAGAGAGATTGCCTTTTCCGGTGTGGATGATTTTATTAAGCAGGTGGAACCCCTCAAAGGTAAAGAGATTGAACTGACGGTGATGGACAAAGCCGGACAGGAAGCGACCGTGAAGATTGTTCCCAGAGTAAGTCCGCCTCAAGGAGAAGGTGCTTTGGGAGTAGCGCTATCTAACGTGGAAATGAAAATGTACCCCATTTGGCAGAGACCTTTCCGTGGAGTGGTAGTGGGTCTCACCGAGGCCTGGGCTTGGGGTAAAGAGATTACCGTCAGCTTGGGATCTCTGTTGGGGGGGATCGTTACCGGTAAGGGAGTGCCAAAGGACGTGGCCGGTCCGATAGGAATTTATCAGGTGAGCAAGCAGGTTTATCAGGTGGGTTGGATTGCAACTCTTCAGTTTATGGCTATTTTGTCGATTAACCTGGCAATATTAAACATCATGCCCTTTCCGGCTTTGGATGGAGGAAGACTGCTTTTCCTAGGTATCGAGAAAATAATCGGCAAGAGACTAAAAAACCGATTTGAGGGCTATGTCCACGCTGTCGGGATGTATTTTCTGATTGGTTTGATGGTGCTCGTTACTGTTAGGGATGTTATTAAATTGATTAAACCCTAGAATTTCTGGATTGCCGCGGTCGTCTAGGCGACCTCGCAATGACATAGTAAAATCGATTCATGAAAGACCATAATTGTTTGTTTTGTAAGATCGTGGCGGGGGAGGAGGCGAGTGAAAAGATCTGGGAGAACGACGAGTTTTTGTGTATCAAGAACAAATATCCAGCGGCTCCGATCCACGTGCTGGTCATGCCTAAAGCCCATATTAGAAAGCAGGAGGTCATTTCGGGGTTACAAAACGGGAAGTTTTGGGGTAAAATGATGTCAGCCGTTTTTTCTGTGGTAGCCCAGCTGGGACTGGATAAAACCGTGCCTGCCGGCAGGCAGGCCGGATACAAACTGGTAAACAACGGGGCGGGATATAACCACTTTGAGCATGAACACTTTCATGTTTTGGGAGGATCAAAGACCGAACCGGGAGGAACTACATAGAAAAAACTCAAAAAATCAAAAACTCAAATAAAAAACAGAAAGAGAGGTGCATTTTTAGTGGCACTAGTAGTAAAAAGAAAACAAGGACAAAGTACACAACAGATAATAAGTGAGTTCAAAAAACTAACTTATGAAGATCAGGGACTGGATAAAGTTCGGGCGGTTGGCATGTCTGGATTTCTTAAACCCTCAAAGGTTAAAAATATCAAGATGACAGAACTGCGTAAGGCTTCGGCTAGAATCCGAAGACGGAACAAGCGCAATGCAGGTCTTACCAAATAAACATGTTGTATTCAAAAATAAAGATGGACTTGACGACTGCCCAAAAAGCGGCAGACTCTAAGTTGGTTCGGGTCTTAAAGCTAATGTCTTCTGAGCTTTCCTATGCCCAAGTAGACTTTAAAGGTGGGGAGTTGCCTGATGAGGAAGTGGTTCGAGTTTTGATGAAAGAGGCCAAGAAGCGGAAGGACTCGATAGAAATTTACGAAAAGGTAGGATCTCCGGAGAGAGTTGCCGAAGAAAAATTTGAACTGGGAGTTATTGAAAGCTATTTACCTCAAATGATGTCCGAGGCTGAAGTGGAGGCTGAAGTAGCAAAAGTGGCCGTCGAAACCGGTTTGGTCGGCGGTCGGCTGATGGGAGCAGTAATGGGGAAACTAAAAGGAAGAGTAGAAGGAGGAGTGGTGAAGAAAATAGTCGACGAGAGGTTTACAGATAATGGTTAAGTTGCAGTTAGATATCAAGGCGGACAGCCGATATGGCTTTGACCGGAATAGAGTCAGAGAGGCTTTGACGAAGGCTTTGATAGAACACGGTCAAGATGGAAATATAGAAATTTCATTGAGTATCGTAGGGGAGAGGAAGATCCGGGAGTTAAAGAAGAAGTATTTTAATCTGGATGAGGTAACGGATGTGCTGTCTTTCCCTTTAGAAGACGGAGAGGCAATGCTGGGGGACATTGTGATATGCTATCCGCAGGCCAAGAGGCAGGCAATGCAGTGGAACCGCTTGGTGGATGAGGAAATTGAGTTTTTGGTTTGTCACGGGCTACTGCATTTGCTGGGGATACACCACGATTGATTTTGTCATAGGGGATGGATCCCCGCCTGCGCGAGAATGACGATGATATATAATCCTCTCGGATAGCACTTTGAATATATGAGGAGGTTATTTTGAAAAAGATTCTGGTGACTGAAGAAAATTGTGAGAAAGTGGCGACCGATTTGGTTGAATCACTGTTTGGTAAAAAGCTAGTGATAGTTTCGTTCTTTTCTAATAGTGGTGAACCGAAGATTGTTTCGGGAGTGAAGATATCGTCAGGTTTTACCTTTGATCAGGGTCGTTTGAAAATTCCTCTGACTCCACGGCGGAATATCTTTTGGGACGTTTCCAAAGAAAGAGTGAGCCTCGAATATGAGGATGATGGAACGGTGGTGATCAAAAGAGTCTTGGGTAATAAGGGAACTATTTTCCGTGTTATCGTAATGCTTTAAGTTTTTCCTCCGCTTTAGAGCGGGGGCTTTTTTTATGGGTTCTTTTCGGTTAGCCTAAATAAATATTATTAGGATAGTGAGGTGGGCACGTGTTTTATAAATGTTTGGCTGAACCGCGCTAAGTAAAAGTAATGAGCAAGTTTTTTCTAGTTGACACAGAGCGTGAAAAGCCATAAGTTGTAAAGGTGAGTTTTTACCAAATCTATCGACCCAAAAAAATCTCGGAACTGGACTTGGCGTCGGTTCGTGAGGGACTGTTGTCCTCTTTATCTTCAGGCAAGATTTCCCACGCCTATCTTTTTGTTGGCCCACGTGGCTCGGGTAAGACTAGCGCCGCTAGGATTATGGCTAAGATAATTAACTGTAAGCAAAATGAGGGAAAAAAGAAAGATTTTTCCGAGCCTTGTGGAGAGTGTGAGTCTTGCCGGGTAATCACTCGAGGAAGTAGTGTGGATGTCATTGAGATTGATGCCGCCAGCAATGGATTGGTGGACGACATTCGAGAACTACGAGATAGAGTCAGGTTGGCTCCGGTTCAGCTCGCGAAAAAAGTTTACATCATCGATGAAGTACACATGGTTTCCACCTCCGGTTTTAATGCTCTCCTGAAAACTTTGGAGGAACCCCCAGAGCATGTGATGTTCATTTTGTGCACGACCGAATCTCAGAAAGTACCTGAGACGATTCTGAGCCGATGTGTCAGAGTAAATTTTACAAAAGCGACGATAGAAGAGGTGGTCGATTCGCTGAAGAAGGTGGTGTTGAGCGAGGGACTGAGCGTAGATGAGGAGATCTTGAAGGAGATTGCCGAAGCGACCGATGGCAGTTTTCGAGAAGGACATAAACTCTTAGAACAGTTATCCGGTTATGGAAAAACAATTGATCGGGAGTCTTTGATTAAAGTTCTGGGAACTGCCGGCCGACAGTCGGTGAAGAAGTTATTGGATGCCGCGATAAATCACCAGACGGAAGAAGTAATTAAGATATTTGATGATATGGAAAAGGTTGGGACGAAGGCCTCGATACTGGTGTTGACTATTTTGGCGGTCACTAAGACGGAGATGGAAAGATGCGTCAGAGATGGAAGTAGCCCGGAAGTGTATCTCAAATTGATCAATAATCTCATTTTGGCGGCGGATAAAATAAAAATTTCACCCCTACCACTACTACCACTGGAAATTGTTTTGTTGTCTTTGAGTGTTGAGGGTAAAGGAGAGGAGCCTGCCACGGCGAGCAGGCCTGTTTCGGAGAAAAAACAGGTAGAAGATTCGGTAGTTAAAGTAAGCAGTAAAGATATAGTTGATAAGAGTAATGAAGTTACTCAAGGTGATTCCGCCACTATTGTAAATATCGACACGGTTAAACTGGGTTGGGTGGATTTTATAAAGACCGTGGCACTGACGTACGGATCGCTGGCGGGAATGCTAAGATTGGTTTCTCCGGTTTATGTGGAAGGCAAGTCCTTAACCTTATCGGTAACTTCCAGATTCCAGCAAGAAATGTTAGAGAGAGAGGTCAAGAAGAAAGTAATTGAAGAAGAAATGGCCAAGTTGTGGGGACCGTTGACGTTCAAATGTGTCTTGATAGATAGGGGGTCACGTACCGAGCCAAGAAGCGAGGATGAAAATTTATCTCAGATCAACGGAGGAATAGACACGATCCAAGGAGTGATGCTCGCCGCCGAAAAGATTTTTGGATGAGAAAAAGCCGCGGGTTACGCGGCATTTCGAAAGGATACCTTCTCAACCCACTGATGGCGGGGTGTTGTTAGCTGATGAATATTTTTGCTCGAGACTTAATCATCTTATCCGCCTTGTCGGCAAAGTCAAGCAGGGTTTCGGTCTTGATATTGATAGGCTCGATGTAAATTTTAGCAGGCTGATCACTAACCAGTGAGATACAAATTTTGACCTTCATAAGGGTAATTCCGTGATCCTTAATGTGAACATAAGGATTTTCTTCATGACTTTCTGGGACCATAACATGTAGGTGTTGATGGTCGAATCCTGACCTCGAGAGGATCAGGAGAAGAAATCTCACGAAAAACGATTTCTCAAAAACGACGGTGGTCATAGAGCCTCCAATTGGGAATGTGATACGATGCCCTATAATAACATCCTGGTCATGAAATGTCAATTGTTTTGGTTGTTTTGGTGATTGGATGATTGAGGTTAGTCCGATAGGGCCAGGCCTTGAAGATCTGGGATCCCTATAAGGCCTGGCCCTATGGGGATGGGTGGGAATGGTGGGATGAGGTTTCCCTGCAGGCTGAATTGCGCAATGACGAGCTGGATTGATATACAATAGGTTTGTTACCAGTTAGCTTTAAAGATGTTTAACGGAATAAGACAGTTTGGTTCACAAGGGGCGGCTCTAGCCAAGTTAGCCATACTTCAGCGTAGAATTGCCGGTCACAAGACTGAGATTGAAGAGGGTGACGTAAGGGCTGTGGTGACAGGTGATGGGAAGTTGAAAGAACTATATATCAGTGGTGAGAATATGAACACGGCCGTCAAGGTGGTTAACGAAGCCATTACCAAAGCTCAAAAGTACGCGGCCGAAGAGATGAAAGATTCGATGGGAGATTTGTCCAAGGTACTTGGGAATATGCCGAAAGGGTAATGGCATATGCGCAGTATACGGCCGGTCCAAAAAGTAATCGATGCGTTTGAGGCTCTGCCCGGTATTGGGCCGAAGTCGGCGGCTCGGTTGGCGTATTACCTTCTGAACGTGCCCCAAGAGAAGCTGAGTAAGTTTTCCGAGGCTCTCATTAGGCTGAAAAAAGATACCAAACTGTGTTCACTGTGTTTTAATGTGGGTGAGGAGGAGTTTTGTCCGGTTTGTCAGGATGAAAGTCGGGACAAGTCCCAGGTGTGCGTGGTGGAGACTTCTTTGGATTTGCTGGCCTTCGAGCGGGCGGATGGCTACAAAGGCATTTACCACGTCTTGGGAGGTGCGGTGGCACCACTCTCTGGTATTGGGCCAAATGATCTCCGAATTCCCCAACTGATGGCTCGGTTAAAGACCGGCGAGATCAAAGAGCTAATTCTGGCTACCAATCCTAATATGGAGGGAGAGGCGACGGCGATGTACATTACCGAACGGATGAAAGAGATGGGGCTACGGGACACCGTCAAGGTGACCAGGATTGGACGCGGTCTGCCAACGGGGGCGGACATCGAGTACGCCGATGGTCAAACACTGACAAGAGCCCTGGAAGGTCGAGGAGAGATGTAGAGAAAGAACTCAAGGAATCAAGAACTCAAGATAATGTAAAATTATTTTAATGCCCGTACCAATGGGAGGAATAGGCCAGCAAGTGGCCGACAATTTATTTGAGCTAGGACAAAGCACTGTCAAAGCCGCCACTCAGGCGGGAGGTGATATTGTGTCGGGAACGCTCGAACAGTTGACCGGCGCACCCAGCGGAGTCGGTGCTGATCCAGCCGATAAATCGAAGGATCTGGGGGAGCGAGACCTGGAACAACAAAAGATCATGGCGAAACAAAAGGATAATCAGAGATATCAGCAGGTAAAGGCCGAGCTTGATCAATATCGACAGAGGAGGCAAGAACTGGATGCGCAGATTGCCAGGGAAAGAAATCAGCAAGAGCAAGAGAAACAACAAAAGGAGGTTGGGGCAAGGCAGAAGAAAGAGAGTTTTGTTCAAAGTTTACTGAAAAAGGTGGGGGCCGGAAGTCACGGAGAAACGGATAAGCAAAAGGAGTAACCTACAAGGAGAGTCCTTGAAGGTTGTATAAGTGGTTGTTTTTAATAATATGGGTGATGCCAAGAGATTTTAATCGCGATGTGTTTTCTGAGTTAAGACCGTTGGCGTTTATTTTTTCGACCAGGTCGATCCAGCTGTTGGTGGCAAAGCCGGAGGGACCACCAAAACGGCGGTGATTGTGTTCTAAGGAGTAGAGAGAGCGGATGGATTCGATTTCGTGGTCCGGCATGTTCCATAGCTTGATGGGGAGCTCCAGAATAACAGCTTCTGGAGGAAGTTTTTTTACTTCCAAGTAGACGGGATGCATCTTGATGTTGACCGAATACCCCTTGAGTGGAAGATCTGCCTCCATAAAAAGAAGTGACAAAATCAGAAGAAGAAAAATAACTTTGGTCCGGTTTTTTAATTTGGCAAAAAGAGGTTTTATTTGGAAGCCAATTAGAATGACGGCGGCCAATAGAGCCAGAACGATAAAACGGCTGGGGGTGCGAAAGCCGGTGAAGCCGGGGAAGAGGTAATAAAATAAGGCATAGGGAAGGGGAATGGGGAGGCCAAAAATTCGGAGATTGGTGCCGAAGATTTTGAGAACAGGGCCGAGGGACATGATGATTGAGAAGTAAAAGATATAAATCCAAGGGTTAAAAATATTGAGTTTTGGACCACGTAATTTCGTCATCGCGAGAAGAGTGAACGCGACCTGCCTGCCGGCAGGCAGGCGTGGCGATCCAGGAAATAACGAGTTAATCTGTATAGATTGCCACGCTTTGAATACAAAGCTCGCAATGACAAGGATTATCACGATCCAACCATGGAACTGGGTAAAAATTTGGTCTAGGCCGAGAGAGAAGTGGGCCGCGTCGCGGATGGAACGCGTGGCCTCGGGGAGAGAGGTGTGTAGTTGGTAGTATGGGAAGAGCAGAAAAATCCAGAGGGGAATAAACGGAAGAGAATGCTTCGTCATCTTGACCGAACGAAGTGAGTGGAAAGATCTCATATTTGTGGAGTGAGATTTCTCCACTCCCGCCACGGCGGGCAGGTCGGTTGAAATGACAATGAGGCAGGCGAAGAAGATGAGATAGACGGGGAAGATGCTTTCGGCCATCTGGGCCGTGACAGTGAGAAAAAAGAGAGTGAGAAGCAGGGGACGATTTTCTTTTAGAAAGCGGAGAAAAAAATAGAGAGAGAAAAATAAGGGCCATAAGGAAAATGTTTGGAGATGGGGGAGGTAATGGAAGTGAAAGCCGGAGAAGTTAAAGAGCAGGACAGCCAGAGAAGTGATCCAGATATTTTTAAATAAATATTCAAATAAGAGAAATGAAGACAGAATGGTCAGGAGAAAACCGAGAATCAGAGCGATATTAAAAATGACGATGGGAGAACTAGTCACCAGACGAAAGGGGAGAGTCAAGACAGCCGAGGTGAGAAAAAGATCGGAGTAGGCCAGGGTGTTTTGGTCCGGGGCGAAGAAGGTGCCGTAGTAAAGCGATTGGCCGGACAAGAGATTGTTTTGTACCTGGCCAATAATGTAGGCGATGAGCCTGGTGTCGTTGTTGTCCGGCAAAGTGTCTCTAGGGTAAATAAAGGCAGAGGGGTAAATAAATAGGATCAAAAGAAGGGAGGTGAGCGTAATTGCCAGCCATCGTTTCATGGCTAAGAGTATACAATAGAGGTAATGCTGAAGATTTTTAATTCGTTGTCCAGAAAAATTGAAGAGTTTGTGCCGATTAACCATGGAAAAGTGGGGATGTATGCCTGTGGTCCGACGGTTTATGACTTTCCTCATATTGGGCACGGCAGGAAGTATGTGAATGACGATGTTCTCAGAAGAGTTTTGGAGGTGGTGGAGGGTTACCAAGTAACTCATGTCCAGAATATTACCGATGTGGGGCATTTGGTGTCCGATGCGGATGAGGGAGAAGATAAATTAGAAAAAGGTGCCGAAATGACCGGCAAGACGGTCTGGCAAGTGGCAGAGCAATTTATGGATTATTTCCTCAAAGAGATGGATTCGCTAAATATTTTGCGTCCGAATGTGCAGTGTAAGGCGACGGATAATATTCCAGAACAGATCGGGTTGATACAGAAAATTATGGAAAATGGCTACGCCTATGACACACCGGAAGCGGTGTATTTTGAGGTGACTAAATTTGCCGATTATGGCCAACTTTTTGGACAGTCTTTGGAAGATAAACTAGTAGGAGTTCGGGGGGAAGTGGTGACGGAGAATAGTAAAAAAAATCCGGCGGACTTTGCTCTCTGGTTTAAAAGAGTGGGTAAATTTGCCCAACACGCAATGCATTGGGAGAGCCCCTGGGGGGACGGTTTCCCCGGCTGGCACATCGAATGCTCGGCCATGAGTATGAAGTACCTCGGTGAGCAAATTGATATCCATACTGGCGGGGAAGATCATTTGTCTATTCATCACCCAAACGAAATTGCCCAGAGTGAGGCGGCCACCGGTAAGAGGCCTTTTGTGAAATATTGGTTTCACAGTTTATTTCTGGCGGTCGATGGTAAAAAAATGAGTAAGAGCTTGGGGAATGTTTATAAAGTGGCGGATGTGGTGGAGAAAGGTTTTTCACCGATGGCACTCCGATACTACTACTTATCCGCCCACTATAGAAAACAAATGAATTTTTCTTGGGAGGGGATGGAAGGAGTGTCGAATTCTTACAAAAAACTGAAGAAAGAATTTTTGGCTCTCCGATTGGAAGGTGGGCAGGATAAAAATATTTTTGGACCAAGTGCGGATGAAAGTTTGACGGGAAGAGGAAAGTTTTTCCGAGATGAGTTTGTAAATGCGGTGGAGGACGACATGAATATGTCGGCGGCTATCGCCGTTGCCAGGGCGGTCTTGAAAGACGAAAAGCTAAAAGACTTTGAAAAGAGAAGGCTGGTAGAAAACTTTGACCGTGTTTTTGGTCTGAAATTATCAGAAAGGGACGAGATACCGGCCGATATTCCGGCCGAGGTGATGGAGATGGTTAACAAGAGAGAAGAAATGAGAAAGTCTAAGCAGTGGGCCGAGTCCGATGCTTTACGCAAAGAAATTGAAGACAAGGGCTACAAAGTGTCCGACTTTTTTGATGGAGTAACGGTGGAGAAGATATAAAAAGACCCGCCTTGCGGCGGGGTCGAGGGGAAAATGCGTTATTATCTTTTCAATTTTCTAATCTCTTCGATCAAGGTGTCTATCTTGAGGGCTATCAAACCGAGGAAGACTGCGATCATAAAAAGAATCGCGAATAAAGTCCCGAGTATTGTTCCGATGACGGGGGGAGTAAACATATTTTTCTCCTTATTTCTTAGCTGACATTTTTGAGGCTATCTTATCAAGACCTAGCCAGGCGTTTCCTCCGATGTATAAGCCAGAGAGGACAATTGCGAATGTAATGTTTACGTATCCAGATAACGAGAGCACCCCGAGGACAAGTAAGCCCAAAAAGGCTATTAACCAGGTTAGTCTTTCAAGATTCATTTTTTCTCCTTTGTTTAAAATGAAGGACTGTGAATTTAGAATGACAGGATCACGTAGCCGAGAAGCCCTGCTGCGGCACCGCTAATGAGTATTCCTAATTGGGAATTGACGAATAGAACTCCTATGGAAGGAGCGATTAGTGACATTAGCATTAATGCTCCGAGAGCGATTGCTGCCATTATGGATATTTCCACCTGTCTTTCTCCCTTGTGGGATAGCCCGGTAGCAATGGAGAATACCACGAACAATCCAGAAATTTGAAGTGCGGCCGTACGAGTTACTTCGCCTAGGCCGAAGACTGGGGTAAGGCTGGCCACAATGAGAGCGATAAGAAATAAGTAAAACAGGACGCTAGTGTAACCTTTGGCGGTCATGATTTCTCCTTTGGTTGAATTGGTTGAATGTAAATGAGATCAGATAAGGCCTATAATAACATACTGATGCTAAATTGTCAAGTTTTGTGCCTGGTTGGGGGATATAAAGAACCCGCCGTAAGGCGGGTTGGTGAAGCTAATAAAGCAGGGAAAGAAGTAGCCTAGGCTGAACGTGTGCTAGACTAAATTATGAGGTCAAAATGGGTTCCCAGTGTCTTGATTTTGACAGTGTTGAGCTTGGCCGGCTGGCAGGTTTATGGCCTGATGGTCAGAAAACCGTCTTTGGACGATCCGGAGGTGCTGGCGGCTTCGACGACCAGGACCTTGGAAGAGAGGGTGGCTTCGCTGGAAAGTCGGGTATTGGTGCTGGAAAGGAACACGGGGTTAATTAAGCCCAAAACCACCGGTAAACTCAAAGAACAGTTTGTAACGCTTTCCGGAGGTTCGGTGAATGCTAGTGATTGGACTAAAATTTCGGGGACGGATTTCTCCTTTGATGCCGCCCTATACGGTGGATCGGTGGAAGTTTCTTGGCAGGGTTGGATTGAAAATGGCAAGGGTTCGGTGAGACTTTACGACAGTACCAATCATCGAGCAGTGGACAGCAGTGAGCTTTCAGTCGATAGTGGGGTGAGGTCGAGCTTTTATAGTAAGCCAATTTCTATTTGGAGGGGACAGAACCAGTATTATCTTGAAGGAAAAAATCCCTGGGGAGAGATGACTGTTTCTGGACCTCGGCTGAGAATTGTGACGAGGTAGTTTTTTTATTTAATGGCGATCATGCGGCGGATGGGGAGTTCGGCCTTGGCTCGCAGTTCTTCCGGAACGGTGATTTCGAATGCCATATTTTCCAAGGCGGCGATGACGGTTTCCAGATTATTGGTAGCCATGTGGGGACATCTTTTTTGGATAGAACAAACCTGTAAAACGTTTTTGTGTTTGGCGGCCAACATCTCCACCATGGCGCACTCGGTAAAGAAAGCGACTTGTTTGTCTTGAACATCAGGCTCGGTGATGTTTTTGATCATTTCACCGGTCGAGCCGGAAAAGTCGACTTTCTCGACCACTTCGGGAGGGCACTCGGGGTGGGCCATGATGTAAACGCCTGGGAAGTCTTTTCTAAGTTCGGTGACGTCTTGAGGAGTGAATTTTTCGTGGACTTCGCATTTGCCCTCCCACCCGATGAAGAGGGGGATATTCGGTCTGGGTAGGGGCATTGCGCGCAATGTCCGTACGGATGCATTCATATCGGGGAAGTATATATCGGCACCCATGTCGCGGGCGACGTTCTGAGCCAGAAATTTATCGGGCAGGAAAATAACTTGGTTGGTTTTCCAGTTCTTAAGAGCCCATTTGACGACTTTGGCGGCATTGCCGGAAGCGCAACAAACATCGACTTCGGACTTGGTATCGGCGTCGGTGTTGACATAAGCTACTACCGGAACACCGGGGAACATGGCCTTTAACTTTCTGACATCGGCTCCGGTAATGCTGGAGGCTAGAGAACAACCAGCACGGAGAGAGGGGATAAGAACGGTTTTGGTGGGATTCAAAACTTTAGCTGTCTCGGCCATAAACTTGACACCCAAGAATAAAATGACGTCGGCCTTTGTTTCAGAGGCTTTGCGGGAAAGTTCCAATGAATCTCCTCGAATACCCAGAACTTCATCACACTGTAAATCCCAGCTCATGTAATTGTGTTTAAGGATGACGGCGTTTCTTTCGACGACTAAACGATTAAGTTTCTCGACCTGGCAGGCCTTGATCCAGAGCTCAAAGTCCGGAGAGTACTGAGAATATTTTTCTTTGAAGAGATCGAAGATTTCTTCCAGGGTTAGTAGATTAGTTATAGTGTTATTGTAACACTAACCTGCAGAATGTCAAATGTCAGGCTATACTATATTAATGCAACAAAAAACCAGATCGACATTGAGAACTGCATTAGGAATTTTTCTGATTGTTTTTGGTTTTACGGGCATGATTTTACCCATCCTCCCCGGTTGGTGGGTGGCTTTGATCGGTTTGGAAATATTGGGCTGGAAACTGGTGATTGATAGACACAAGCCGTGGAAGGAAATAATTAGTTTTAAGGATAAGTTAAATGATTAAGCTGATAGCTAAGGCCAGCAACCTCAACTTGTCTGAATTAATCCGTGAGGGAGCAAAAAAAGAGATCAAAGCCCAAACTAAACGAATTAACAGAGATGACTGGAGGGAGTTTGTGGGGGCTTTGAAAACTGGACCAAAAGACATGTCTTTGACAATAAACGACATTTATAAATGAAAAAGTTAATCGATTCGGACTTTTTGGTAGGTTTATTTCGCGACGAAAGAGATCGTTTGGGTATAATTATCAGTCAGTAGTAAAGTATCGTTGTTATTAGTAGTAATATAATAAATATATGTCTGACAAAAATTCATTTGAAGTAGCACCCGGTCCTTGGGGAATGGAGAAAAAAGCAAATGGCAGAGTAGAGGTAAATTTACCCGGTGATGTTATGGTTTTGAAAGTGAAACCGAATGAAAGCGGTGTTTTGTATTTTTCAAACGGAGAGAAGGTTGTGATTATGGATGAATTAAATAGAAATGGAGTTGGGGTTGATGTGAATGTCCATGGATCTTTAATTGAAACCGAAGTTAAAATGGAAGATTTTAAGCCAACTATTGATGATGGGTTTGCTGAACTAATTTTGAAATCATGGCCTGAAGGATCCATGCTTTTAAAAAATTTAGTAGTTCATGGGATTTTGACCAACAATGGTGTTGAGTATCGGGTTTTGAGAAACAACGGAGAACCTGTCTCGTTTGTAAAAGACCACTATATGTATATACCCGTAGTAGATGGGAATAAGACTGATTTTTCGGACAAATAGAAGCCGATGGGACGTCGTTTTTAGTCACAACCCCATGATTTCTTTGAGTTGTTTGGTTCTTGCCGACATAGTTTGTGTCATAAAAGATCTTTTGACACCTGTGGAGTAGTCATATTCTTGATCCTTAGCCAGATCTAAAGGTTCCCCATTTGAAAGTTCCACATACCAGTGTTTTCCCTCATCTGTTGGGATCACTTTGGGGGTGACTCTTTTATCCGACAAGTGGTAAAGAAGCTCGGTGACCACATAACAGTAACCGAAATATGGATGTTTTTCGCTCCATAAATGGCGATATTCTTTGCGGACATTTTTCTTTCCCAATATTAAAAGACCGCGGTAAAGTTCAGTTTTAAACTCTTCCGAACAAATCAATAATTCGAGCGGGGTATTGCCTTCGGAGGATCGTTGTCTGCCAAATTCCATACTCAAGATTCTAGCATGGTAGGTAAGGTAAAATATAAACATGAGTTTAAAGGTAGGAATTGTGGGTTTGCCAAACGTAGGAAAATCGACGTTGTTTAACGCGCTATTGAAGCGACAGCAGGCTTTGGTGGCCAACTATCCTTTCGCGACGATAGAACCGAATGTAGGAGTAGTGGAAGTACCAGATGAACGTTTGCGAGTTTTGGCCGAGATATCAAAGAGCGTGAAGATAGTGCCCGCGACAGTGGAGTTTGTGGATATTGCCGGGCTGGTAGCTGGAGCGTCGACTGGGGCCGGCTTGGGGAATAAATTTCTGACTCATATCAGGGATGTGGATGTTATTTTGCAGGTGCTGAGAGACTTTAAGGATCCGGAAATTGTTAAGGAGGGTTCAGTGGATCCCAAAACGGATTATGAGGTTATCGAAACGGAGTTAATTTTGAAAGACTTGGAAACAATACAAAAACTCAAGAACTCAAGAACTCAAGAACTCAAAACAGACGAAAGAAAAAAAGTTCTAGTTGAAAGACTTTGGGAAGGTTTGAATGCCGGACGCGCAGCACGAGACGTGCTGCATGAGGAGGAGGTAGAGTTGGCGAGGGATTTATTTTTGTTGACGATGAAGAAGGAAATTATGGTATTTAATGTGGGTGAAGATGATCCGAGGCTAAAACAAGATATTCGGTGGAGTGAGATTTACCCGCAAGGGGTATCCAGGAGAGCCACTCCGCCAAAGGCGGATCGCAATGACGTAGAGAAGGTGAAAAACAGCGACGGGTTATATATTTGTGCCAAGATTGAGTCGGAGTTGTCGAGCTTGTCGGAAGAAGACGGCATAGCCTACATGAAAGAGCTGGGGATAGGGGAGTCCGGCTTGGATAGACTTATTCGGAAAGCCTACGCTACTCTTGGTTTGATTAGTTTTCTAACCACGGGAGTGACCGAAAGCAGAGCTTGGACTGTATCAAAGGGTACCAAAGCACCTCATGCGGCGGCTGTAATCCATACGGACTTCGAAAAAAAGTTTATCAAAGCTAAGGTGTGTGCGTATGACGAGTTTGTGGCCAATGGAGGTTGGAAAGAGGCGGCCGAAAAAGGCAAAGTCCGGTTTGAGGGCAAGGAATACGAGATAAAGGATGGAGATGTGGTAGAGTTCATGGTTGGTTTGTAGTAAAATAGGCAAGGTTATGAAAACTAAGACAACTAAGGCAACTAAGACAGTAAAGATAAGTAAGGAAATTAAGACAGCCGAGACAAAGCCGGTCGTGGGTGTCGCACACCAGTACGAGCTCGTGGTCGTCTATCCTTCCTCCGAGAACGAACTGGGAGCAGAAAAACTGATTAGTGAGAAGTGCAAGAAGCGCTCTCTTAAAGTAGTCAGTGTGGATAAATGGGGTACGAAGACCATGGCCTACGAAATTAAAAAACAAAGCCGCGGGTACTATTTGAAACTCGTGATCGAAGGCGCCGCCGAGGCAGTTCAACTACTGGAGAAAGACTTGCAGATGGATGACACGATGTTAAGATTTTTATTGATTAGAATTTAAAGCACAGAGAATATGAGTACAAGAAGTTTAAATAGAGTTACCCTGATTGGAAACCTGACCCGTGATCCGGAATTAAAATACACCCCCCAAGGAACGGCGGTGGGTACTTTTAGCATCGCTACCAACCGTGAGTGGACTGATTCTTCGGGTCAAAAACAAGAGGGTGTAGAGTTTCATAGAATTGTCGCTTGGGGGAAACTGGGAGAAATTTGCAGTCAACTGTTGATAAAAGGTCAAAAGGCTTTTGTGGAAGGTCGACTACAAACAAGGGCTTGGAAAACTCAGGACGGCACGGACCGACAAGTGACCGAAGTGATCATTGATGAAATGATTGCCTTAAATACCCCCAAAGGCTCTGCCGAGAGTTACGAACCGTCTACCATCAGAACGGAGCCCCAACCGGAACAGGTTTCACCGGCTGAGGAGGTCTTTACGGCAGAAGATAAAGGAACGGACGACAAAGCTACCGACGAAATTCCATTTTAATTAAAAATAAACCCATGATACTAAAAAAGAAAATTCGAAAATCCAGCAAACCTTGTCCTTTTTGCGTCAAGAAAGCCGAACCGATTTACAGCGACCTCGAGTCGTTGGCCGTCGGTGTTTCTCCTAAAAAAAGAATTGTGTCCCGTTGGACAACCGGTGTTTGCGAAAAACACCAGCTAAGATTGGCCCGCGCAATTAAACGTGCTAGACATTTGGCGCTACTGCCGTTTGTGGATAGGGCTAATTAGTAAAGATTTTTCTGCCCATGAAATTGAACCTTGTTAGACGATATTTAGTTAGTATTATTTTGTTGCTGGGATTTGGTTTTGGAGGATATAAATGGGGTGTCTATACCGTTGAAAGCCGATATCAGGACAACAGTATGGTAGATACCCGAGTCATGAACGAGGTGCTTTTACGGTTGAAGAAGAATTATTTGAAGCCTGAGGATATCAAGGCGGATCAACTAATGTACGGAGCGGCAATGGGAATGACAGAATCTCTAAAAGACCCGTATACCGCCTTTTTTCCACCAATAGAAAATGCCAGGTCCAAAGAAGATCTTCGAGGAGAGTTTGGCGGGGTGGGGATTCAGCTGGGGTTTGTGGAGAAAACTTTGGCGGTAATGACACCACTCAAAGACAGTCCGGCGATGAAGGCCGGTTTGAAAGCGGGTGACCTGATTTTGAAAATTGTGGATGAAAAGGAAAATATCTCGAAAGACACCGGTGGACTGGCGATTGATGAGGCGGTTAACTTGATCAGGGGGGAAAAGGGAACCGAGGTTAAGCTGACTATTTTTAGAGAAACAGAAAAACAATCAAGAGAGGTGACCTTGGTTAGAGATGTAATCAATGTGCCGTCGATGGAGCTTGAATGGCTTGACAATAATCGGGTGGCTCATATTAGAATCAACAAGTTTGGTGAAAAAACTCTGCCGGAGTGGGAAAAAATAGTGAGTGAGGTGAAAGCCAAGGGAGCTAAAGGGGTGATACTGGACGTTCGCAACAACCCCGGTGGTTACCTGGAAAGAGCGGTGGAATTGGGGAGTGAGTTTGTTAGCGATGGGGTGATTGTCAAACAAAAAGATCGAAATAAAACGGAAGTTGGTAGCGTCAATCGTCAAGGAAAACTGATTGGTATACCCCTGGTGGTCTTGATTAATCGTGGTTCGGCCTCTGCTTCCGAGATCTTGGCCGGAGCTTTGAGTGAGAGATTGGGAACCAAACTGATAGGTGAAAAAAGCTTTGGTAAGGGGACGGTACAGGACGCCCAAGAAATAGGTGATGGGTCTTCACTGCACGTAACCGTAGCCGAGTGGCTACTGCCATCCGGCAGAAGTATCCATGGCAATGGTTTGGAACCGGATGTAAAAGTGGAGTACGTGTACGATGAAAAGAATCCCAAGGCGGATAACCAGCTGGATAAAGCTCTGGAAGTACTGAAAGGATTGGTAGCACCGGTGGCAAAGAAATAGAAAAACTCAAAAAATCAAAAACTCAAATAAAAAGCCCCCGCAGTGCGGGGGTGAGAGGTGTTTACTTGCGGGATATTTTGATTCCGTGAGTCTGAGCAAGACCGTAGAGGATATTAATGATGAAAATGGCGATGAACTCATCCAGTGGTCCGGGGAATAGGACACCGATAAGCAAAGCGATTCCGATCAAAGCCATGGCTACAACAAATGCAAACCAGTTGAATCTTGGTTGCTTTTCTGCTTTGGTTTCTGGAGTTGGTTCTTTTTCGATACTTTCCAGCTTGGGTAGATCCTCAACATCATGAACGAAGTTTTCGGTATGCCCGTGTCCCCTGAGACCCAGTAAATCGTCGTAAAAGTTTTCCTTGAAGTCCATTTAAGTACCTCCTGAGATGAATTATTTTAGTTTTCCGGTGAGCCAGGCAAGGCCGCTCGGGGTGATTAAGTCGGAAAGGGCTTCCCATTTTTCTGGTAGGGCGACCTGAATGGCAGCTATTATTTCCAATAATGCTTGAGCCCATTGGGCCTCTTCCAGATGTTTTACCAGTTGGGAAGTAGCGCCGTCTTCGGGAAGAAGTTCGAGTACCTTATGAAGGTCTTCAACGAACTGGCGAGAGCGATTTTTGGCGGCTTGTTCGACCTGCTCGAGTCTGGATTTTATGTCCGGGTCTGACTGGAGATTCAGGAAAAAAAGTTTGCCCTCTTCTTTGCTGAAAGGGGTGATTTCAAGGCGGCGGAAGATGGGGCGATAGGTCGCCATCACGATTGTGTTTCCTGGAATCGTGAATGTGCTATCGTCTTCCTCGCGAACACCTTTGTTGATCAGCTCTTCTGCGATATCCACATCGTAACTGAATTCCGTTATTGGGAATACCTGATCGGCTTCTCCCAAGTTGGCGATCACGGTGGTGTTACCGGTGGTGATGGCCATTGAACCCTGTAAAAGAATCTTCATTAAAATGCCTCCGAGTTAATTTTTTTCAGGTGCGAACTTCAACCGATAGTTTACCACAAAAACCCTCCGGGGTAAGCCGGAGGGAAGAGAAGCGGAGAGAGAAATTAGACCAGCAAGCCGATGATCACCAGGACGATGTACAAGGCATAAAGATCAGGAAACCAGAAGAATCCTTTGGCGAAGTAATTGGTTTCTGGGATATAGGTATTCCCGATGGCTTTGGTAGCTTCGTTTTTCTTGGCGAGCTGTTTTGGGTAGATGAAAAGGACATAGATCAGATTGATGGTCCAGATAATCAAGGCGATGTATCCAAGGAAGGGAGCACCAACGTGAAGAGCTAGAGCGACGACAATGACTGTCACTTCCGCTACGGCCAATATAATCGTGCCAATTAAACCAAACATGGCAACCAGACAGCTGTAGATGACAGTGCCGCACCCACCACCAAGGCTCTTGAGATAGGCGTTTTCGGCTAACTCGATAGCATCATCGTCACCGTTTTCTTTGGCCTTTTCATAGGCCTCTTTCAGTCCATCGTTTTCTTTGTTCGCGGATACCAGCTTGCGAAGCGTATCTGAAGTATTCCAGGCAAGGAAAGGTAAGGAAAGCAGAAAAGTGAAAAGTGAAAGCAAGGCGAGAAAAATAATCATCGAGTCTCCTTTTGAATGTCAATGTGGATGAATCAAACTAACAGCCTATATAGTATCACAGGTGTGGCTGGATTGCAAGTTAGGTTGTATGGAGTGAGATTTACCCGCAAGGGGTATCCAGGAGAGCCACGTCATTTCATTCTTCGCAATGACGATATTAGGGGAGGGATTTGAGGGTGGATAGGGTGAATTCGAACATTTCGTCGAGCCTACCCTCCATGATTTCTTTGAGATTGTGCCAGGATTTGTCGATCCGGTGATCGGTGAGCCTATTTTGGGGGAAGTTGTAGGTTTTGACCTTTTCGGCCCGCATGCCGCTACCGACGGCCAGGGAGCGCTGGTTGGACTGAGCACTAAGGCGCTTTTCTTCCTCCGCCTGCCAGATCTTGGCGCGGATCATGTTTAGGGCGATTTCTTTGTTTCTAGCCTGGTAGCGTTCTTCGTGAACGAAGACGGTCAGGCCTGTAGGGAGGTGGGTGAGGCGGACGGCGGTGTTGACCTTATTCACGTTTTGGCCTCCAGGGCCACCGGCACGGGTAAACTGCCATTCCAGATCCTGATCTCTTACGACAAGCTGATTGGGCTTGATTTCGGGTAGGACAGCCACTGTAGCGGTGCTGGTGTGTATTCGGCCGGCGGACTCGGTGTCCGGAACTCGCTGAACGCGATGGACGCCGGACTCGTACTGAAAGGTTTCGTAGGCGCCGTGATCCCAGAGAGAACGATCCGGTCGACTAACTCGAATGACGCCTTCGTCGATAGCCTCGATAGAAAAGCCGTGGTTTTGAGCAAAGCGAGAGTACATACGGAGAAGATCATTGGCAAAAATTTTGGACTCGTCACCGCCGGCGGCTCCGCGGATTTCGATAATGGCGGGGGATGAATCCGGTGATGGGCGGACACGGGGGTCCGCCCCTACGGGGGAGGGATTGTTTTCGGAACTGGTAAGAAGATTTTGGAGCTGGGCCTGGAGACGGATAATCTCAATGGTCGCCAGGGAGCCTAGCTCAAGATCGGAGACGAGAGCTTCATTAGCTTTGATTTCAGCCTCGATGCGATTGATTTCGGCTTGAATATACGGGTTGTCCATATTAAGATTTTATAGTTAATGGAGTGAGATTGCCACGTCCCGCCAGGGCTGGACTCGCAATGACGGAGGGGAATTTGATCTAGGCGGCGGGAGCTTCTTTGACGACCTTTTTCTTGACGTCGAGCATTTCTTTGAGGGATTTGGGGGTTTTATCAACCACTTCAAGGCCTTTTTTATTTTTCCTGACATAGCCTTCGGCCGCTTTGCGTTTGGCCATAAATTTGTCTACTCTACCCATAGCGTCGATAAACTTTTGAGTTCCGGTAATGAAGGGGTGACATTTGTTACAAACGTCTACGTGGAGAGTAGGGCGGGAGCCGCCGACGGTGAAAGTATTCCCGCACGCACAAGTGACGACCATTTCGAGATAATCAGGGTGAAGATTCTGTTTCATAGCTTCTGTATTCTACCACGCGAGGCTAAAAATGGCAAAAAAAGGAGACACTGGTAGTGTCTCCTAAGGAGAAAGATGGGAAGCTATACGTTTGTGTTGATGATTACACAAGAAACGGCAAAAAATATGAAGGAGAAAAAGCTAGCGAGGAGGCTACTCCCAAAGATAAATGCAGCTCCCCAGGAAAGTGGAGAAGCTACGGTGGTTACGATGAAGAGGAACGTAGGCAGACTTATGCCCAAGACAATTCCGGCGATGTTTCTGACTTCCTTCAACCATTCGATATTTTTGGTTGAAAAATTCCCCTTATGAGGTTGTTTGTTTGCCATTTTTACTCCTTGCTCCCGGGTGGGGAGATTTTATTGAAGTGAGATGTGGATAGTGAGTCCAAATGAGCACAAAGTGAGGATCCAGGCGAAAATGACTACAGGAATCTGTGTTAGAGGGAGCGTCATTATGGCCATAATGCTCAAAAAGAGCAAAAATAAGGTTATCAAAATTGCCAAAAACAAATCAAAACGTCTTGTTTTCATGGTTTCTCCTAAATTTAAAGATCTCCGGCTGGGCCGGGTGAGAGTGCTTGACGAAGTTGGCCTATAGTAGCACGGTGAGACTGGGATGTCAAATTATGAGTATCGTTGGTGGAGTGAGATTGCCACAGTCGCCTAGGCGACTTCGCAATGACGGATTAAGGCCTGGCCCTGGGGAAAGGAGCCTATCTTTTTTCGGAGAGGTAGACGCCGGAGATAATCACTGCCGTGGCGAGGATGGTGACAGGGGTGAAAGGCTCTCTGAGCCAGAGGATGGAGAGAGGAACGGAGAAAGCAGGCTTCAAGTAAGTAAAAATGGCGGCTTCCGAAGCCTCGATGAGCCTTTGTCCTTCTTGATAAGCCCAAAAGGCGATGATTGAGCCACCAATGGCCATAAAAAGAATACCAGGTACGGCTTGGCTAGCCAGGGTAAAGCCGGTTTTTTCGACGAGAACCATAATCAAGAAAAAGGGAATGCTGATAACGAAAGACGTAAACGTGAGTTTGATGGGATCGATATTAATTTTTTTGGAAAAAATGAGAAAGGTGGCCCAAATAATATCACTGACGATGACTAAGATATTTCCCTTGATGGAGAGTGAGGAGAGTGAGTGGCCGGTGAGAAAAGGTTCAAGAGCCAGAATGAGTGTGCCACCAATAGCAATGGTGAGACCAAACCACTCGCGCCGCTTGAGAGTTTCTTTAAGAAAAATAATACTCCCCAGAATAATAAAAATTGGACTGCTGGACTCCAGAATAGAAGCCTCGATGGAAGTGGTGGCTTGGAGGCCGTAGAAAAGTGGGAGTAGAGTGAGAGGGGTACCAAGAAGAGCGAGAGTGATGAGCCACCTATAATTAGTTTTAGGAGTGTGGGGAGAGGCGTGTGAGCGATGCAGGAGAAAGATGGGGAAAAAAATTAAAGTAGCGATGAGATAGCGATAAAAAAGAAACTGAGCGGGAGTGGTGAAGTTTAGGGAGTATTTGATGATCGGCGCGGCGAAACCCCAAAGGGCTGTGTTCAGGAGTAAAAAGGAATAGGCTTTGAAGCGGGACGGTGAAAGGGGAGGCATACATTCATGATAATGAAAAGAACTCAAGAACTCAAGAACTCAAGAACTCAAGAACTCAAGGAATCAAGATTGAAGGCCTGGCCCTATGGGAGCTGTATTACTTTGGCGCGGGAGAGGTAGTCTTTACCTTCGTACTTCTTGGTGATGGCAAAGATGGTTTGATCGGTTTTCAAGTCGATTAGTTTGATGGTGGATTTTTTGGTGAGGGTGTAAAGAACCTCTTGATTATTTATATTTAGGCCGATGGTTTTCTTTTTGATATCAACTGAACTGATTTTGGCGACTAAAGTGGACGAGGTCATGGGATTGGGATCGACTTGGACGACGGCCACTCGTTTGGCTAAGATGATGTCGTCTTTGATGAGAGTACCGATAACAATTATTTTGTCGGAGAGAGCAAGAGAAGAAAGTTTGGTAACGGAGCCGGACTTGATAAAAGTGGTTTTAGCATCGGTGGTGATTTGGATCAGGGGACCTTCTTTTGAGTCGATGGTAATGTTACCGGAGTTTATCGAGTTGATCACTCCGACGTAACCCACCAGGATTTGAAGATTAATTTTTTCTCTAAGACTGGCTTCGGTGGAACTAATGTTTTCCTCAACCATTTTCTTGATTTTGTCTTGGATGTCTTGAGTAGCCGATGGAGTGGCGGTGGCGGCATAAACTGAGGTGGAGTGAGATCCTTCGACTGCGCTCAGGATGACGAATAAAAAGGTAAGTAAAAAAATTAATTTATTAGTTTTCATTCGGGGAGAGTAGTTGATTGGATAATGGTGATGGACTCCGACTCGGTGGAGTAGTCCGGCAAGAGGGTGGTGACGGTAATGGTGTTTTCTCCGGCGATTAAATTTATTTGAGCGGAAAAAGTTCCTTCGGCACTGGACTGGATAATTAAATCATCGATTTCGGTGATGATGGTTAGATTCGCGTCCGGGGTAGCTTTTCCGGACAGGGAGATGGTTTTTTCGGAAATGACGGCGTGATTTTGGGGACTGATGATTTCAACGGATTTTTTGGCCGGGGAAGGGGTGGGGACAGTTTTGGTTGAGGAAGTGTCGTTTGACGAAGGCAGACTACTGACTGAGTTGTTGGCCAGATTAATGCCAATAAGAATGATGGCTCCCAGGAGGACACCAAAGATGACGGCTAAGAGGACTTCTTTGCGCATAGCTTCTAGATTATATACCCCAATGGCTGTGGTATTATTTACTCATGGAAATTACATATCTTGGAGGCTTGGGTTTTAAATTAAAAAGTAAGTCCGGATTTGTTATCTGTATGGATTTAATTGAAAGCGATTTAGCCGATGTAGTGACGGTGTCTCAGCGTGATGAAGAAGATGGCAAGGTGGTTAAAGTAGTGACCACGCCGGTGAACAGACAGGAGACCTTTGTGATTGATCGAGAAGGGGAGTACGAAATTGCCGGAGTTCAGTTTACGGCCATGAAAACATCCCCAGAAAAAAATTTAGTCATGGCGATAGTTATGGATGGTCTACATATTGTTCATTTGGGAAGCCTGGGAGTAGAGCTGACCGATGCCCAAATCGAAAAACTGGGATCGGTGGATGTCATGATGATACCGATAGGCGAAAAGAACACTTTTGGCGTTGATGAGACGATCGACCTCATTAAAGAAGTCCAGTCCTCGTATGTCATTCCGATGCTCCTCACCGGACTAGACGAATTTTTGGAAAAGAATAAATATCCACTGGTGGGAGAAGCGGTTCACAAGGTAAAAATAGATGAAGGCAGTCTGCCCGACGATACACAAATTTTGCTAATGAATGGCTAGCACACGGCTACCGCCCCACGCAGATGACGCCGAAAGATCTATTTTGGGATCTGTTTTGATTGATAAAGATGCGATTGTGGAAATTGCCATCGTTTTACGACCGGAAATGTTTTACAACGATAATAATGGCAAGATTTTTGAATCGATGTCGGCTTTGTATGAGAATCGAGACCCCATTGATGTTTTGACGGTGTCCGATTGGTTGAAGAAAAATAAACTTTTGGATAGAGTAGGGGGACGAGCCTATCTTTCGGAACTTTCAAACGAGGTGCCGGTGGCTTCGCACGTACCCAAGTACGCGCAGATTGTCAAAGATTGTTATATCAAAAGACTTTTAATTTCTGCCGGCGCGCAGATGGGGGAGATGGGCTTTGATGAGAGCCGGCCACTGGGGGAGATTCTGGACAAGGCCGAACAGTCGGTGTACTCCCTGTCCCAGTCGCATGTTAGAAAAACTTTTGCTCCGATTAAAGACGTGTTGGCCGAAAGTTTTGATCGGCTGGACTCGCTCCACAACTCACCGGATGGACTTCGAGGTGTCCCCACCGGTTTTACGGATCTTGATAATATGCTGGCCGGTATGCAGGACAGTAATTTAATTATTTTGGCGGCCCGGCCCGGTATTGGAAAAACATCTTTGGCGACTAACATTGCTCAGTTTGCGGCCGTGGAGAGGAAACTGCCGGTGGGTTACTTCGCTCTCGAAATGAGTAATCTGGAGATGGCGGACAGAATGCTTGTTGGTCAAGCCAATATTGATGCTTGGAAATTAAAAACTGGCAACTTGAAAGATGACGACTTTGCCCGTCTGTCCGAAGCGATGGGGGTATTGGCAGACTCGCCGCTTTACATTGACGATACGCCGGGTCAATCTATCTTGGAACTGCGGACCAAAGCCCGCAAACTACACTCTCAGGTTGGTTTGAAACTGCTGGTAGTGGATTATTTACAGCTAGTCGTGGGGGATAAGTCTTATGATAGTCGGGTACAGGAAGTGGGAGCGATCTCTCAGGGTCTAAAAAATCTGGCTCGTGAGCTGAAAATTCCGGTACTGGCTCTGTCTCAGCTAAATCGAAGTATCGAGAGCCGGACGGAGAAGATTCCCCAGCTTGCCGACTTGCGTGAGTCGGGGAGTATTGAGCAGGATGCCGATGTGGTGATGTTTATGTACCGGGTGGATGATAATAATTTGGCGGACATGAAACTGTCGATCGCCAAGCATCGAAATGGGAGTTTGGGCACGATTGATCTTAAATTCAGAGGCGATAGAGTTAAGTTTTACGGCATTGATCGGGGACACAAGAACTAGCTATAGGAGTTTGGGTTCTCATAGAAAAGACCCCGCGGGTGCAGGGTCTGAAAGAGAAATAATATATCAATCAGTACTTGATATAGTACCATTGGTCTCCAAACATGGCGTGGTCGTGCCAAAGTTCGAGACGGTCACTTTCGCGGAGATAGACGGTCCAGCGGCCCAAAAAATAGGAAGTTCGGGGAAGGTTTTTGAGGTTGACAATAACTTCTTTTACGTCTGAGCTTTGAACTCCGAGCCAAAACTTGATCAAATGGGAGTAGGTTGTTGTGATTGTTTCGGCAGAACCGACTGAAATCCAGGGTTTGGCTTGTTTTTGAATATATTGGAAGTCAAAACTAGCAAAGGCGTACATTAAGACAGCCATGGTCATGGTTAACCCGGCCAGGTAAAAACCTGAAATGGGAAAGTAAACGAGAGTTGGGTTCAGAAGCGCAATCAGTACCATGATCGGCATGAGGAAAAATAGAGTAAGAGCCATACTTTTTAAATTTTTTGCGACGTTCAAAGAAGTCTCCTTGGGATTGTCAAGTTGCGTGTTTTCTGTGGGTAGTATATGCTGTGGGTTGTATTTTGTCAAAAATTCGATATAGATCACAAATAATGTTACCAAGAAAGGTGTGGATAGATCATAAATAGGTTACCGTAGTCGTCTATGACTATGGCAACCAAAAAAGACATCTTTACCGAGCATAAAAAGCGTTACTGGGGT
>Ga0209727_1000201_pt1 | contig 74850 bp, 89 predicted proteins | sample RifGroC1_FD_183995 | JGI IMG/M metagenome (GOLD analysis project Ga0209727, IMG submission 183995) | Groundwater microbial communities from Rifle, Colorado, USA - Groundwater C1 (SPAdes) (version 2) | ecosystem: Environmental > Aquatic > Deep subsurface > Groundwater | place: Rifle, Colorado... | reverse complement strand
AAACCTTGGTGGTTGTTGGAAAAAATGCCTATATTGAAAACATCATCTCGATGTTTAGGGATGCCGGGATCGAGGTCGTGGCTATCGAACCGTCTTCGTATGCATTTGCCGGAATTGCCGATGCTGATTTTACCGGTAATACGCTTCTTTGTGTTGTAGAAGAATACGGTACAGACTTTATCGTACTTAAAGGAAAACTTCCCTTTTTTACCACTTCGGTGACAAGTAATCCTCAAAGCGGAAAGGGGTCACGTATAAGATCCGAAAAAGATCTGACGACAGAGATCACTGCAGGGGCGAAAAAGATAATAGATTATTGGGAAGAAAAAGAGTCTCTAAGCATTCGGCAAGTGCTTTTGGCTGGTGACATTGTGTATAAATATTACGGTTTGTCGGCATCCGTAAATCTTTTTTCCCAGGTTCCGACACTTGTCGTAAAAAGTAGGAAAGTTAAGTCTCTTAGTACTAAAAGTTACAAAGATCTGGAACTGGTCAGTTATCTGCCGTCTCTCGGAGCAGGTGTAAGACATTTACAAAAAGATGTTCTCGAAGGAATAAATCTATTTCCTCGGGGTGAAAAACAAAAAACGGAAAATATCAGAAATCAGAAGAATCTCACGGCGCATCTTTTTGCTCTTACCTATTTGAATATTGTTTTTCTGATAATAATTATTGTGAGCATTTTCACTCTAAATATGTGGTGGTTTTCGATGGAAAAGCAATTGGAAAAATTGAATGGTGCAGTTTCCGCACATCCTGCCAACGAAATAGTTGCGGAGATAAATGACACAAATTTGGCGATACAAAATGTTATCGATTTAACCAAGAGGCAGGAAGATGTTGGGGAAAAACTCAAGACAATATCAAAATTAACCCCGCAGACTATAAAAATAACGTCTATAGGCCTAATTAACAACAAAGAAGAAGAGTGGTTGATCGAAGGGATCGGAGACAGGGGAAGTATCTTGGCATTTTACGAAATGATCTCGCAAAATGTAAAATCTTCAGATATAACCATGCCTTACAGCAATTTCAACAAGTTGACGGATAATGAATTTTCAATATCGATAATATGGTAAAAATAGCATTCGCTCCGCAATTGAAGTTTAGATTGGCAATCTTGTCCTTACTGGCTTCTTTTGGGGCGGTAATTTTTGGTTTATATTCCATTTCAAGGATCGCTGCCACAGTTGGTGAAAGTAAAGTAAAAGTTGCAGAAATAAGTCGGGATGTAGAACTTTTGGATAATCTAATGGAGGAGAGAAAACTTTACGCAGGTGAGATCCGAAAAGTAAAAAGTTCACTTCCCGCAAAGTATTATGAAATCTCGTACTTTATAACTCAATTGGAAAGGCTTGCCCAAAATAATGGTCTTGTTATGGAAATAAGTATCGGCAAAGAAAAAAACGAGGAGAAAGGATCTTACGCGTCAATCACCTTTTCCTTAGATATTGTGGGAAAAAGGTCATCCGTTTCCGATTTTCTTAGCCAGTTGTCAAAATTAAGATATCACACATCTGTTGACAAATTAATGGTGGACATCGACGTGGCAGAACCTGTCACAGAGGTAGAATTCAGGCTTTTTGTAGAAAAATGAATAAAAAAACAAATATTTGGCTGATTGTTTCCGGTGTTTATATTTTACTGATCTTTTTGGTATACCTTTGGCTGATATTTCCGTCTTTGGTTAAACCGAAAGTACTAAAAAAAACAAACGTTCCTTCATTGTCGGTATCGGGAATTCAAGAAGCAGATAATCTTTTTACGAACTTAGGTAAAGAATGGGTGGGTTATGCAGTCGAACCAAACCTTTCGGAATATGTTTTTGGAGAAACAGAAGAATTTTAAACAAGAAACCCTCCTTCGTCGAGTCAGACTCGGCTGCGGAAGGGCAGGTAATAAACAAGAAACACTAAACAATAAACAATAGACGTGATAAGGAGGTGAGAAAAGATGAAGAAATTTTATAAAAAGGGATTTACATTGATCGAGCTTCTTGTTGTTGTTGCGATCATTGCCATCTTGGCTTTGATCGTACTTTTGGCACTTAATCCTGTCGAAATGGCAAGAAGATCGAGAGACTCAAGAAGATTATCGGATATAGGAACAATAAGAAGAGCGATCGATTTGGCGCTGGCTGACAAACAAATACTTACAGATACGGGAGGAGGATCTATCGTAATTAACACCAATACTCCGGTTGCAAATATTGACGGGAACAATTTGGATATTAGCAAATACTTATCTGTAATTCCTCAGGATCCTGTGAATGACGGTACGGGAGATGTTGTTCAGGTTGTGATGCCGGATTGTACACCCGGGACTACTACAAAAGGGGGTATGATCTATGAATATATAAGTGATGGTGATACTTATGTATTGAGAGCGAGACTTGAATCAACCGATAATTGTATCGCAATCACTCAGGACGGAAATAACGATAGCGATTATTATGAGTTGGGTACCGACCCGGGACTTGATCTATTTGAATAATACTGGGTAATGGTTTGTGGTTGTGTGTCTTGCGACAAGTGTTCTTGTTGTTGGTTTGTGTGTGTCTTGTACGGAACAACATCATTTATTGTTTGACGCTGACCATTGATTTTAGTAAGATTCTCGCTTAAATATAGTGTTTTCTCCCTGATTTGTGTAAAATACTCCTCCTGGAGGTATTTATAATGAAATCAGAGTCCGAATTATGCGAAGCTTGTCCGTTGAAGGAGAATTGTAATCAGTATCTCATCCCCGAACGGGCAGACGGCAGAAGAATTGTAGTAAGTAATCCCTGGCAATGCATGCATCTTACATGTCAGCAAAGGACAGACCTGATAAAAAAAGATCTAAGGAGTCCAAAAACCAGAATAATTGCCGATGGGTATTTCTATTTTAAATCACCCGATAAACAGCATGTAAGACGGGTGAACGTCGAAACAGGTATGATAGAGTCCGAGCAGTGTGGGGAGTGGTATCTGACGGGTCAATCAATACATAAAACTTATATTGTTGATCCTTTGCATTATCCGTGGAAAAGAATAAGACCTCCAAAGGTAGACAGTTAGCCTTTCACCATCCCAAAAAAAATAATTTAAGTTTGGATATGGTACTCTGATGATATATCATAAATCCATTATGTTCAAAAAAGTAACGTTTATGTTTTTTATATTTCTTGCGGGGTTTATCGGAGCCTATCTTATCTATGGAAAGATATTCCCGTCAAAAGTTGAAGAAATTTCCAAAAAGATCAACTTAGATCTGCCTTTCGGAAACTCCAAAGATGAAGTTATCGGATTTTTGCCTTATTGGCTTATCTCAAAAGCCGATAAAGATTATACTAAATATCTGACCACGCTTGCTTATTTTTCTTTAAGTCTCAGCGAAGACGGAACAGTTCAGAAATTTACAAATCCGGGTGAAACGGAACCTGGGTATTTGTCTTTAACAAGAGGCAAAGCAGATAGTTTTTTTGAATCTTTCAAGAAAGAGGGGGCAACACTGTCTTTAGTGATCTTTGGTGGTGACGATGAAAAAATTACGGCGATGCTGAACGAGCCGGAAATCAGCGCTCAGAATTTGATGAGTGATATATCTCCTTTGATGGATGAATACGGTTTTACCGATCTTAATCTTGATATCGAGCAGGTCGGAGACGCTTCACCTTCAGCTCGACTAAAATATACAAGATTTGTCAAAAAGGTGGGGGATATTTTAAGGGAAAAAGAAGATACTACGCTTTCTGTTTGTGTTTATGCTTCATCTTTTGTAAAAGAAACAAATCTTGTAGATATAATAAATGTTGAGCCATTGGTCGATAAATTTATTGTCATGGCATATGATTACCACTCGATAGGTTCAAGTGTTACCGGTGCGGTTGCTCCGGGTGAAGGCGGGGGAGCTACCTCCGAATTTGATGTTCTAACTTCGATAAAAGCGGGTCGTAATATGGTTCCATCTGAAAAAATTGTTCTCGGAATTCCATTATATGGCTACGAATGGGAAACTATAAGAAATACTCCCCGTTCGGCAACAATTCCCGGAACGGGTATGACGATAAGCAATCGCCGTGCTGAGGAGTTGTTAGGTAGTTGTGCAACCTGCAGTGCCGTATTTGATGAAACGGATAAGGAAAACTATATTATCTATAAAAATGACCAAACGGGAAATTATCATCAGGCATTTTTTCCCGACAGTAAGTCAACCGGGTATAAGATCAAGATAGCACGCGACTATAAACTTGGGGGTCTTGCCCTTTGGGCTTTGGGGTACGAAGGAAACTCTATCTTAGAACCCCTTTCCGCGTATCTTGATTGAAAGTATATGTTTGATTTTCCTCAATCGTCATTTGGCGGCTGATGAATTCAAGATCATTGTAGGCAACTGTAGTACTTCCCGATATAACTTCCAAATAAATTGTATTCTTATCCTTATCGATCGTAATTTTTGCTTTTCCGTTAATATCTGAGAGTAAACTTAATGTCCTTACCGACAGGGGATTTTCACCGGTTCTATTAAATACTGCCGATCCATCACTTTGTCTGAAAACCAGATTTATGGGAAGTGTTTGGATGACATTAACAGAAGTGTTTTCCGACATTTCTATAATACAGGCATTATCAAATTCGATAGTCAGATCACTATCTTTTTTTATTGAAACACTTTCTCCCTGTAAAATTTCCTGAGGATCAAATATTTGTGACGATTCGGTTGCAATTCTACCCTGCCAGTAAATTTCTCCCGACATTGTGGCAATTTGTCCCCGAAGCGATTCCGACGGAGGATCCTCAAGAGAGTATATTATAGTATCGATTTCCGATTCCGCTTCACGGGTAGTAGAAATAGTGTTGTTTAAATTGCCGGTATTGTTGTAGTAATACCCGACTAAAAAATATCCGGCGGAAAAAAGAAGAATAAGGACGGCAATGGAAAAAACGATATATCGAAAAACTTTCATAATGAAGTATATAGTAAATGATCTTTAAAAGTAAAACCTTTTGCCTTTAAAGGACTGTCCTTGGAAAACTCGTAATATTGATGAAAGAAAACGATGGGACCGATATCTTGATTAAGTTGTAAATGTTACACTATACAAAAGTATGAAAATAATTTCAAATCCGGTTGCAGGGGAAGAATTGAAAGAATTAGCACAAGAAATTGACGGGTTTTACATAAAAGTTGTTGTTGACTTGGAAAAAGAAATATTGTCTGCGGGTGCAAAAATGCACGTTGATGAAGAACAAATGCTTATTGAAAACGGGAGCGATAAAAATAATTTGTGGGGAGGGGGATATGATCTGGAAACGAAGCATGTTGCTTTTGATTCTATAATAAATATCAAACCCGGAGTAAATGCAAGTTCGGATATTCTTGAACCTGCTATTCGTAAAAAATTTGAGGATATTTTAAGAAAGGTCTTAAATGTATGACCAATAAACAAATTTGGGAAACGATAGCGATTGATCTTAAAAGAGCAGCCAATTATATGGCGTTTGGGAGAGTCAACAGAGCAGAATATTACCTTGCAGAAGCAAAGAACTTGTATAAAACGGTAAAATTTAATGAGTCGCTAAAAAGAATAGAACCATTTATAAAATTTTCGGGTAATCAGGAAGACATTCTTCTTTCCAGTTCTCTTATAATGAGTAGGATTTGACTTCAGATTCTATATCAAACTCAAAACAAAATATCTGATTTTATAGAGTTTGAAACATATACTCCTCTTGCTCGAGTACACAACTCTTCGCAAGAGATTATATATTCAAAATTCTCATCCCGCTCAAGGGGACTCAAATTATTGACTATAGGAGTACTATGCTTGCCAAACAAAATGTAAAAAGTGACATTTTGTTTTAATATGACTATATGAAGATTAGAAGATCATCTGAGTTGAAATTGTTTTTTCCTGCCATTCTGTAAGTACGCACTCGTTTCTTCTTAAGAAGTCTAAAAATAATTGTCTGTCTTGTCCAAATAGAGAATGGGACTGTGTGCCTTGTTTATCATATTCTGAAAAATTTCTCCAATGTTTATCCGCAAATAATTTAATTTCCTCATCTTCTTTTACTCTTTTCAAAACTGGAGTTAAAGCCTCAAACAATTCAGGTGTTCTGTTTACAACTCCCAAAGAAGTATATCCACCCAACTTCGCATCCGGTTTAAGATACCTCTCAGGAGATTCCGCAAGATTGTGCAGAAAAAAAGCCACTCTGCTGTTAATTCCATCAAGGTTTAATGGTTGTTCTTTTCCTTTAGGATTTTCTGCATTCATATGAATTCCTTCGTATGCTCGCATTTTATACCAGAATTTAATATAGTCAAGAAATATTAATTATATTGTATTTTCCTTCTGAAGGTTATTGACTTAGATGATATTATGTAATGAATAGGTATTCAGTATATAAATAAGAAGGGGGTGATTAAATATACCGAAATTTGATAAAACAGGACCCAGTGGGAAAGGATCAAGAATAGGACATGGATTTGGTCCCTGTGGAATGGGAATAGGACGAGGGTGTGGATTTGGAATGAGTTGTTGCAGATGCACCCGCAGTCCTTTTGAAGGAATTGTTAAAGCTACTGACCAAAAAGAATATTTTGAGAAGTGTCTTTCGTATTTGGAGGAAGAAATAAAAGAGGTCAAAAAAGCACTTGGGGAACTTTCAAAAAAAAGCTAAAATTGGAACATGCCAAGATGCAAGATCCCGAGGACGGTTTGTTTTTGCCCCGATGTTTGTTATTTCAAACCTCGGGGTGTTCTTATGAGGGGACTTAAAGAAATGGTTTTGGAAAGTGATGAATTGGAAGCGTTAAAATTATATGAAGTTGACGGGTTGGATCAGATTAGGTCCGCAAAAAAGATGAAGATATCTCAACCAACCTTTGCGCGAATATTGGGAAGCGCGCATAAAAAAGTTGCTAATGCAATGATAAATGGTATGGCAATTAGAATTGTGAAGGAGGTGGCAAAAAAATGAAAATTCAAGTACTTGGTTCCGGTTGTCCGACATGTAAAAAATTATTTGAGATTACTAAAAAAGCGGTTGAAGAATTGAAACTAACCGATAAAGTTGAATATCTATCCGGAGCGGAGGGTATACAAAAAATTATTCAATTGGGATCGATGAATAGTCCGGTTTTGATAATTGATGATGGAATTGTCATGACGGGGTTTACACCTGACATTGAAAAAATAAAAGAGAAAATAAAGTCTCATATTAAATAATACATAAATTATGGATTTATTTAAACCGATCCGACTCTTAGCTGATTTTGTAACATATAGGTTAATCAACACAACCGTTGGTTCATATTGGGGAGATACGATCAACTTCTTCATATTCGATGTGATAAAAATAGGACTTCTTTTGCTGGTAATAAACTATTTTATGGCAATTGTTCGTTACTATTTTCCAATGGAAAAAGTTAAGGATCTGCTAACAAAGCGCCGTTTGTTTGGATTGGATTATCTTTTTGCCGCTGCTTTAGGAGTGATAACCCCATTTTGTTCCTGTTCATCAATCCCTTTGTTTATCGGCTTTTTGGGTGCAGGAATTCCCATAGGGGTTACCTTTGCTTTTTTGATCAGTTCACCGCTGGTTAATGAATCCTCGTTATATTTATTCCCTGCCATGTTTGGAATGAAAGTGACAGTTTTATATAACATTGTAGGAATTGGTATTTCGATACTGGGAGGAATGTTGATTGACAGGTTAAAGGTCGAAAAATATGTAAAACCGGAGCTATTAAAATTTAAATCAAGAAAAGAGGTTGAAGAAGAACATGGAGGAAAGAAACTTGCTTTGAAGCAATTGGTTAAATATTTTTGGAAAGACGGGTGGATGATTACTAAGGAAGTTTTTCCTTACGTAATATTAGGGGTAGGGATCGGGGCTTTGATTCATGGTTTTGTTCCGGCCGACTTGGTGGAAAAGTACTTTGCAAACAGATCATTCTGGGCAGTGCCATTGGCAACTCTTTTGGGGTCTCCGCTTTACGCCAATTCCGTTAGCGTCATTCCTGTTATGGAAGCATTGGTAGGTAAAGGTGTACCAATGGGGACTGCACTGGCATTTATGACCGCCATTGTTACAATTTCTATCCCGCAGGCAATGATCTTAAAAAAAGTTATGCACTGGCAGCTTTTAGCTATGTTTTTCGGTATTACAATTGTGGGTATTATAATAATAGGATATATATTTAATTTAATTATTACCTAATAGAGGAGATGAGACAAAATGAAGATAATTAAGATTGGTGCAGTTTGGTGCAACGGGTGTCTTGTGATGAAACCACGTTGGGCGGAGATCGAAAAAGAAAATACGTGGCTTAAAACTGAATATCTTGATTTTGATGAGGACATCGAAGCCGTTAAAAAGTATAATATCGAGAGTGAGAAACTGCCCGCCTTTATATTTTTAGATAAAGACGGAAATGAATTGTTTAGGCTTTTTGGCGAGATCGAAAAAGAAAAATTACTCAGGATAATTTCGGAAAATAAAGATAAATAGATACCATGTTGAAAAGTATACTGTTATCGGTGTTTTTTGCTTTTTTTACCCTTTTGGGTTTTACTGATCCCGTAAGGGCTGAAAATACCGTCCCTATTTATTTTTTTTGGAGCGAAGGGTGCCCGCATTGTACAAAGGAAAAACCTTTTTTAGATGAATTGTCGGAAAAATACCCCTCGGTCGAACTATATAGTTTTGAGATATCAAAAAGCAGTAAGAACAGAAAGCTTCTCATAGAAACAGGAGAGATTCTTCAGAAAGATGTTTCCGGTGTTCCTTTTACCGTAATTGGTGATCAAGCATTTACAGGTTACACCGAATCAATTACATCGAAACAGATCGAAGACAGAATCAAGTATTGCATAAATAATCCCTGTCCGGATTCTGTGATCGGAGTTGTCGGGGAAGTAATTAGTAAGGTTTCCCCAACCACAGAACCTGATGAAGCAGGACAAACTGAAAGTATTATTGATAAAGTGAGGGTGCCGTTATTTGGTGAAATTGATCTGAAAAATCTTTCTTTACCTCTGGTCACGATAGTCCTGGGAGCACTCGACGGATTTAATCCCTGTGCAATGTGGACTCTTCTTTTTCTTATAAGTCTCCTTCTTGGTGTGGCGGATAAAAAGAGACGTTGGATACTTGGTAGTGCATTTATATTTGCTTCGGCGTTCGTATATTTTCTTTTTATGGCTGCGTGGTTGAATTTACTTCTTTTTATTGGTTTTGTTATTTGGGTGAGAGTGTTGGTTGCCTTAGTTGCACTCGGAGGGGGAATTTATAACATCAGAGAATACTTTACAAACAAAGAAGGTGCGTGCAAGGTGACAGGTGGTGAAAAAAGAAAAGCCGTTTTTGAAAAACTAAAGGAAGTAACGATGCAAAAAACATTTATTCTTGCCCTTTTAGGGATCATTCTTTTGGCTTTTGCGGTTAACCTTGTTGAGCTTATCTGTTCTGCGGGTTTGCCTGTGATCTTTACACAGATCCTGACCTTAAGCGACCTTTCGCAAGGACAATATTATGCTTATATGCTTTTGTACATCTTCATCTTTATGCTTGATGACCTCTTTATCTTTTTTACTGCAATGATAACTTTGGAAATGACGGGGATAAATACCAAATACAGTCGTTACTCCCATCTTGTGGGTGGTCTTATTATGATAATAATAGGGATATTGCTTCTTTTTAAACCTGAACTTCTGATGTTCGGATAAACAACCCACGAGCTTTTGACAAAGTCTTAAGCTCTGCTTACGCTCGGGATTTTCTTGAACTATTATAAAATAATAGCGGAGGTGTCAAAGAAATAGAAGACTGGAAGAAACAATGACCATTCCGGTAATTATACCCAATATTGCCCGATGTCCATGGTCACCCCGAAAACTTGCAGGCAGAAGTTCATCGAAGCTGATATATACCATAACTCCTGCAACAAATGAGAAAATATAAGCAAGAACACCTTGATTGATATATGGTCTTAAAATGAAATAGGCAATTATTGCACCAAGCGGTTCTGCTATTCCCGAAATAAAAGAATAGATGATCGCCTTTGATCTGCTGAGTGTTGCGAAATAAATAGGAGCAGAAACGGCAATTCCTTCAGGAATATTATGTATCGCAATAGCTATGGCAAGCAATACACCTAGTCTTAAATCACTTGAAGTACTTAAAAAGACAGCTACTCCTTCAGGCAGGTTATGAATAAAAAGTCCTAATGTAACATAAAGACCGGTTGAAAAAAGTTTTGTATCGGCGATTTTTGTATTTTCACCGATTTTTTCTTCCAGGTAGTGGTGTGGAAAAGAAAAATCAACAATTGCAAGAGCAATAATTCCCAACATAAAGAACAAGTTTGAATGCAAAAACCCAATTTCTTTTATGGATTCCGGAAGTAACTCCATAAACGAGAGGTATATCATTACGCCTGCCGACAAACCGAGAAAAAAACCAAGAAAACTTTTTTTACAAAATCTTGGGGAAAAAAAAATTAAACTTCCGCCAACTGTGGATAATCCGGCAAGCAGGGTGAGGATAAAAGGAATTAAAATTTTATTGATTCCCACAAATATATTATATCAACATACTACAGTTAATATTAATTTAAATAATCAATAGATGATCATTTAAGAAAGAGAAGCGAAGTGCCGGCAATAAAAACAAAGAGATATACGCCGTATTTTACCGTTTTGGCGTCAATGTTTTTGAATAGTTTGGTCCCCGTCAATAAACCAAGGATCAAAAACGGTAAGGATATTAAGAAATAGGTTAATACTTCTTTTGTAACGCGTTCCGCAAGAGCATGTCCTGTTATTGTCAACAACCCTGTGATGAATATGTAAGTTGCGATCATATCCTTTATATCTTCTTTCGAAGCCCTTCCGTCAGATGAGGAGTATATTCCTACAAATGGTCCGTGAATATTTAAAAAAGAACCGAAAAATCCTGATAGGATCCCGATAAAGATCCCGAGTTTTTTACCTGTATGAAAATAGTGTTTTTTAATGATAGTTCCATAAAGGGCGTAGGCTACAAGGAAAAGACCAAGTGTCGCTGATAATATCTTTTTATCAATGACATTTAAAAAAAACATTCCGATCACTACACCGATTACGGAGCCTGCCAATAGGGGAGTGATGTGTTTAAAAACATCCTTAGATTTTGTCTGAAATGCGACAATTCCTGTTGCTATCATTGCAGTAATAGCAACAAGCGGAATGACAACATCTAAAGGTAATATAAACGGCAGGATCGACATGGATATTGTAGCCACACCAAAACCGATCAATTCGGAAATTATTCCTGCCACGAAGAAGACCAACCCAAAAAGTATTATTTCCACATACTAATGGTATCAAAAATCTTGAAAGTTGCGTAACTTGAACTGCATTTTTTTTGCATTGAAATTACCTGAAAGAAAATGTCAGGTATTTAAGTACTATATGTAGAAGGTAAAAACAATGGAAGGGGGTGAAATGAACATGAATAAGAAAATTTTAACTTTATCAGCGATAACTCTTGGAGCAGGTATCTTATTTGCCACTGCATCTAACACATTGGCATATAGGGGTGATGCAAGTGTCACTGGCCCCAATTGTACTGCCGAACGACATGAAGAAATGACCCAAGCTTTTAACAATAACGATTACAATGCTTGGAAAGAGCTTATGCAGGGAAAAGGCAGGGTGACAGAAGTTGTCAATGAAGGCAATTTTGCCAGATTTGCCGAAATGCACAAACTTCAATTGGAAGGTAAAACCGATGAAGCTGGTGCGATCAGAGCCGAACTGGGACTTGGTTTGAGGAACGGTTCCGGAAAAGGACAAGGAATGGGTTATGGCAGAAATGCTAACCGTTAAATATATTAATAAGATCAGGCTGAATACCCCGCCAGGTGGCGGGGTATTAGCTATTCTTGTAAACAATTATTAATTGAACCGATCATTGATGCCGAAATATATTAAAATTGTAGGATATGAAACACTTAGACGAATTATCAGATGAGAAACTGGTGCAAAAGATAAGGAGTGAAGAGAAAGAATTATACAGGGAAATTATAAAAAGATATGAAGGAAAGCTCTTGCGCTATGCCGGTTATTTAGTGAGAGATGAGGATAAAGCGGCGGATGTAGTTCAGGAAGCGTTCATAAAAGCGTATAAAAATCTGAATGGTTTTAACATAAACAAGAAATTTTCAAGCTGGATATACCGTATAGCACACAATGAAGCGATGAATGTTATAAATAAACACAGGAAAACGGCGTTATTGAATGAAGAAATTGATCTTAACAGTGGAATAGATCTTGAGGATGATCTCATTAAAAAGGAGTTAAAAGAGCATGCTCATTACTGTTTGGATCAAATGTCCGTGATATACAGTGAGCCCTTAACACTTTATTTTTTAGAAAGCAGGTCCTATGAAGAGATTGGTGATATTTTAAGGATCCCGATGGGAACCGTAGCGGTTAGAATAAGCCGGGCAAAAGCTATAATGAAAAAGATATGCAAAAAAAGATAAATAGTAAACAAATTACACTCGATAGTCATAAGTTGAATATGGAAACGATTGTTATGGAAAAAATTAAATCGGGAAAAGTGGAGATGAAGCCCCGTTGGTATTTTGTTGCCGGTTCAATTTTGATGACGGCTGGTTTTGTGGGTTTGATGGCAGGCGCGGTATTTTTAGTTAATTTGACTATATTTTTAATTAGAAAAAGAGGTCCCGGATACGGAAGATTGGAAATGATGCTTGATAGTTTTCCTTTTTGGATTCCAATAGTTGCAGTAATGGGAATAATTTTAGGGATATGGATGTTGAAAAAATATGATTTTTCCTACAAGAAGAATTTTCATTTAATTGTAATAGGTATTATCACATCGATAATAATTGCCGGACTTTTTATTGATTATTTGGGATTAAATGATGTTTGGTCACATCAGGGAATTATGAGAAGGTTATATCAACAGTCTGAGAATTCAAATCCTACGCCAGGGTGGATGAAAAACGGGTATGAAATAAGATATAATGATAATTAGAAATTACATGGTTACGAGGGGGTGATATTTAATGAAAAAATATACATTATTTACAGTGATTTTGAGTGTTATTTTGGTATTTCCAAAGTTGGTGAATGCTCAAGGAGTTCAACAGCAAGATAGAGTTCAGGATCCGACAATGGATGTATCTATAACCCCAAACGCTGATGAAAATCAAGTACAAAACCAGAATCAATATGCGGTTCAGAATCAGGGTGTTGAGACGCAACTGATGAGCGCGAATCAGCAAATGCAAAAGTTAATGGATATGGATGGCTTGGGGGAAGATGTCAGGTTCAGACTGGGTACACTTGCGCAAGCGCACCTTCAAACTCAATCGCAGATCCAACAGGAGGTAAATAAACTTAATTCCAGAAGCAGAGCAACAAGATTATTTGCAGGTACAGACCTTGGAGCGGTAAAAAATATGAAAGCACAGCTTGAACAAAATAGGGTAAGGGTTCAACAGCTTAACGAACTTAAGAATCAACTTGCCAATGAAGGTGAGCTGACAATGCTTCAGGAAACGATCCAGGCAATGAATCTGGAAAATACAGCTTTGCAGGAAAGGATCACAGCGGAGGATCAACAGAAAAGTTTGTTCGGTTGGCTTTTTAGATTATTTGCCAATTAATACTTTTTAAATTCAGAAGCGCTACGTTATATTCGGATAGAATCGCCAGTTTGGCGATGTTTTCCTGTTTGAAATAATGGTAATAATTCAAATTCACTTGACTCCTCTAATCTTTTTTATCGCAATTATCCGGATGTATGATAATTCTCGGTGCTCCATCAATTTTACCGTTTGATATATTAATTAACACCTGACAATCCGAGCCGTCAATCGGACATATTCCGGTAAAGACAACTCGATTGTTTCTATCTTCTTCCCACGACACCTCTTCATGTCTGTTTTGCCAGTCCTTGGCAATAGCATTAGCCAGATCCAGGATGCATTCACCTTCTTTTGTCATATATGTGGCGGACAATCATAATACTATTACTTCAAAACAATCAGTGATTATACTCACAAAGTCAATATTCATATACAATGCTTGCAAAAGTTCGATACAGGGAAAAGGCAGAGTGACAGAAGTTGTCAATTAAGGTAACTTTGCCAGATTTGCCGAAATTCAAATTCTACGCCAAGTTGGATGAAAAACGGATACGAAACAAGATATAAGGCTTCAAGAGTTTAAAGTGCTTAAGAATCAACTTGCCAATGAAGGTGAACTGACAATGCTTCAGGAAACGATCCAGGCAATAAATCAGGGGGGTGCAGCTTTGCAGGAAAGAATTACGGCAGAGGATCAACAGAAAAGTTTGTTCGGTTGGCTTTTTAGATTATTTTCAAATTAATGAAAGATCGCTTCTTGACTGAAGTTGAATTACCGATTGTCACGATTTTCTTTACTACACCACTATGGTAGTAAAGTGAAATTAAAACTGTTAATGTGTGTGGAAATATCATTCGCTGGGTATGTCAATTTAGCACAAGAAACTTGCCGGTCATTGCTCGGAGGGGGTGTCTGCAGGATGAAGACGTTGGGTTTTTATCAAGCGTCTTTAGTACCTGCACTTTTGTAATTGAGATTACAGAAAGCGAAACTGATGTAAGTTATCGTTATGAATATGGATAAAAAAGTAGCCTTTGCTTTTGTCACAATATTAGTTTTTTCGGGTATTGCCTATTATTTATATAATAATCAAAAAATTTCTGTAAATTCTGAACCCGTGGCTGTATCGGAAGATAGCGTTTTATATGTGGTCGATATTGTCAGTGATGATACTGCATCTATTGAAAAAAACTTACAAAATATTGAGATTGAAGGTGGAAGCTTCTATTTTAAACCGAACGAAATAAAGGTCAAAGCCGGAGAAAAAGTAAAAATTACCTTTAAAAATATCGAGGGTTTCCATGATTTTGTAATAGATGAATTAAATGTAAAAACAAAACAGATTAAAGATGGAGAAGTTGATGTCGTTGAATTTACTCCGACCTTGTCCGGTTCTTATGAATTTTACTGCAGCATTGGAAACCATCGGTCTATGGGCATGAAGGGTATTTTAATAGTAGAATAACCTAATGCCGAATAGTTTTAAGATTCGTCTTCTATATGTATCATACATTCTTTTCTTCGTTGTTGGATCTTTGATCTTGATAGCATCCTTACCAAAACACACATACATCACTTCTAATGATTTTGGAAGACTTCTGGGTATATGGGCAATAACCGCCATGGCTTTCCAGTTTATTTTATCCTCCCGTTTTAAACCTCTTGAAAAAGGGATCGGATTAATCAGAATAATGTCGATTCATTCATTTAATGCAAAATTATTATTGATTTTGGTAATTCTTCACCCTTTATTTCTTGGGATGATCGGCAAATTTGAATATTATGATCTTCCACATTGGATCGGTTTTATTACAACATTGTTGTTAATTTTTATTGTTGTTGCATCTGTTTTTACCAATATCTTGAAAATGAATTATGAGGTTTGGAAATTTTTTCACCAGGTAAGTTATTTGATACTTATTCTTACCATTATTCACAGTTTTTTATTGCGGTCCGGTTTATTCTTATATTGGTGGATACTTATGATCATTTTAGCAGGAATCGGAATTATCGCCAAGATATTCCGCAAAACATATAAATTTATGGTCGATGATATATCAGAAGAAAGTCATAATATCTGGACTATAAAACTAAAACCTGTGAAAGGTCGAATTTTCAATTATAATCCGGGACAATTTGCTTATATTCGTTTTTTTGGACAAGTTTCTCCGGAGGAACACCATTTTACTATATCTTCCTCACCCGGGGAAAAGTACTTAACTTTCACGGTTAAAAATTTGGGAGATTTTACCTCGACGATTCCAAAAATTAAGAATGGGGATATGGCAATAATAGATGGACCGTATGGTGTGTTTACAAATATTAACAATCCGGGACCATTTTTGTTTATTGCCGGAGGAATAGGGATAACACCGGTAATGAGTATGTTGAGATTTATGGCAGGAAAAGATATTTTTGGGGATTCAGTTCTTTTATATGTTTTAAAAAATGAGAACGACGCCGTATTTAAGGAGGAAATAATCAAAATTTCGAAAAAAGGCTGGTTGAAGGTAGTTTACAAATATACCGAAAAGGAAGGTTATGTGGATGCAAAACTTCTTAAGAAAATTGAAAATATAAGTTCAAGAACGGTATTTTTGGTTGGACCGGAAGGAATGATGACATCAGTAAAGAAAATATTGCTCGATATCGGTGTTTCAAATAATAGAATTTTTACAGAAAGATTTTCATTGAAGTAATTGTCGTGAGATCTAATTGATAATGTGATTAATAGTATAGGTGGCAGGCGCACTTTTTTTGTTTTATGTTTAGCATATGAGGCATTGGTTTAACCTCTTTTTTGATTTACCGTATTTTTCATCGTGTACTGCCTGAACACGTCAGCCCGTTCACTTCCAATTTCATACATACCAATAATAACTGCTTGTACTAAGATGAAAAAATCTTCACTGCAAATTCCGGTTTATCTTTTTATTAAGCGCCCGACGTATATCACAACGACAGCACCAATAACGGCAACTACTAAACTGTAGACATCAAATCCGCTTATACCGGGTTTACCGACCAACCCCATAAGAAAGCCACCAACTACAGCACCGATAATACCCAAAACTATATCTGTAATGGTGCCCTGACTGGAATTGGTTTTCATTATTAAAGATGCTACCCAACCAGCGATTGCTCCAAAAATAATCCAAAGTATGATACCCATTTTTTATCCACCCCCCTTCTTAATAACTTCAAATCGAACATAAAAAAACAAGTTATGAAACTTGTTTTTCACCGGAGAATATTTTTACTAGCTTTACTATTCCCCAAGCCAATACTGCATACACAATCATTGCGACCAAAGTTGACGGTTCAAGAACTGAAGTAGTTTCAACTCCCTGTGTATAACCCCTTCTGAATATTCCCTCAAAAGGTAGAATAAAAATTCCGGTCAAGCTATATATCAAACGAACAAAACCGCTTGCCAGACTTGCACCCATCAACTTTAAGACTAGACGGAAGGCTAAAAGTATCTCAAGTGCTCCAAATAAAAAGTAAATCAAATATTCAACCGTTTGAGAACTTGATGCAACTCTTTTTGTTTCAGTAGTTACTGCTTCTTTTGGACCTTCATTTTGCGTTGTTACCGATTCTTGTACAATTTCTGCCATATATTTTCACCCCCCTTCGCCCTCCATAGTCTTTGCGACGGAGGGTCCCTGCTCTATAAATCTATTAGTTTATGTTACAATTTCTGTCGTACTTAATTCTTCAAGTTTTGCAATTAGTTCGTTTTTTGTGTAACCGGCTGTTTCTATCTGCTTATTCATAAATATTCTTAAGCCTTCGATGATCCTTCTGGTAAATACCGCTTCATTCGGATACAGATTTCTTATTCTTACTTCATTGTCTTCAAATGTCTTTGAAATAATTACCAGTTGTGCAAAGAAGAAATTTCTATTAATGAACACGTTGGCAATATCTTTTACATCAACACTGTGGATTTCGGAAGAAAGGAGGTGGCGGTTTATTACTGTAATTCTTCCTTCTTCAACATTGATAGTATCCGGAAATATATCAATGGGAAAAGCGTGAGAGGAGATACTAACCAATATTCTGTTGGATTTTTTAATCAAATTAGCAATAGCCCTATTGTTTAGCCGTTTTTGTTTATCTGCAGCCCTTGACTCTTTTTCGATCTCTTTTGCTTGAGAAGAAAAACGATCTTCTCCCTTTTCAAGTAGATCGTCAACTTCATGCTGAGTGTACATCTTTTCCGGTCTGATCTTGGAGCTTCCGCTTTGGTCTATCATTCTTGTATACATAATTTTGTAATTATTATTTCTAATTAAATGAAGTTTTTTTTGTTTTTAGTTAAAGAGCTTTTATCCGGAACTTTACATCTTATCCGGATTGGATAAGATAGATCGTAATTTAAAGATCGGGAGATATTCTTATACCACCTTTTTAATTATTGTTTCTTTGGGCAGATAGCTAGTTAAAGATTTTTCAACAAGAGCAGTCAAACTTAATTCTTCGACAACTGCTTGTGCTCTAGCTTGCTTTAAAATTGAAGGATTGACGAAAAGCGTCACTCTTTGTTTATTATTTGTTGTCATACTTCACATACTACAACTATATGAAGTAGTTGTCAAGTACCAATCAAGAGCCAACTACATAAGATACTCATAATTTAGGTGTTGTCTTGATTCTTTCGAAGAGGGTGCTTGGATGTTATGTTTGAATGAGCATTCCGCATAAGTTACTTATTTTCCCCATAAACCCTTCAGTATTGGTTGAAAGTGTCGCATGAAGATAACGAACCGGATTCATACCCCTTAGTAAACCAAAAGACACGCTGTTCTGAAGAACCATGAGTCCAATTTTCAGGATTAATTCTTCCATTTGCCTTTTCCTGGATACGGTCATCTCCGACAGTTGCAGCGGCATCCATGGCCTCAGAAATTTCACCGGGTGATAAAACGCCTATGTCTCTAATGGAGTTTGCCCAGAGCCCTGAAAAACAATCTGCCTGCAATTCCAATTTGACGCTTAGTTCGTTGGCGTCATTTCCATTTTGCTGCATTTTTTCCATTACCACATCTGTAATTCCAAGCTCACTTTGTGCGTGATGACCGACTTCATGCGAGATTATGTATGCCTCTGCAACATCACCGCCTTTTGCTCCATATTGATCTACAAGTTTGTCGAAGAATGTTTCGTCTAAATAAATAGTGTGATCTAAAGTGCAGTAATGGGGTCCTATTTGTGAAGTAGCTGTACCGCATCCCGATTCCGTTGCCTCGCGGAAAAGCACTAATTTTGGAGGAGTATAGGATTTGTTTTCATTTTTTAGAATATTCACCCACATGTCATTATTGGATCCCAATACAGTTGATGCAAATACTTCGTAATCGTCTTCGCCATCAAAAATTTCAGTATTTTGACTCTGCTGTTGATCTACCGGAATACTTTCCAATTCGTCTAACGGAATGTTGACCTGACCGTTTGTGAGATAGTTTACAAGCATATACAGTATCACTCCGGTTATGCTGATACCACCCACAACGGCTGGACCCATAGATCTTCTGTCTTCCACGTTACCCCTGCTTGATATTTTTCCCCAATCAGCCATATATTAAACAAATGTTACCTTAATAAAAAACTTAATATACATTATACTCTGGTAGCGAATTGTGCTGTTCCACTCCGTATCTTTAGCTGAGGGTGGGACAAGGTTCGAACCTATTTTTTTGACCGATAATATCGAAATTCAAGTGATCAACTGTAGTTGTTGATCATTTTACCGGAAACTGGAGCACATAATAAACAACAAGCAACATTATTCAGGCTTATGCATATCCAAGGAGATTCTGATATATGGATATTTCTGATACTTTTGATAATCATCGGGATGGGTCTTTTTGGCTTCCACTGGCATTTTAAGATCTTTGACACCATCTATCTCAAAGCCGGCGTCTTTGTATGCTTTAATCAGATCTTCCCTTGTTCTATGATAGTTCAATCCTTCTCCTCCCCATGGAAAAGTTGTCGTAAATGATCCGCTTCCACTTAACCCGCTACTGATTGCTGTCTTACTTGGGTGTGTAAGGACCACTATATATCTACCTCCCGGTTTTAATGCATCGAAAGTGAACTCGTTAACCTTGTTTAATGTAGCGTCGTCAAGGTGTTCACACACCATATGTTGTGTTGCTGCATCGATTGAGTTATCTTTAAGATGTTTGGTAGCAAGATCTCCTACAATAAAGGTTGCCTGTGGTATTTCCTTTCTTGCAATTGCAACCTGATCCGGGCTGATCTCTACCCCAATAATATTTTCCGGTTTAACGCCATTTTCAATAAGACGTTTGACTACCCTTCCACTTGCGCTTCCCTGATCCCAAACAACAGTTTCACCTTTAGGTAGACTTTTTGCAAACTTGTCGATTTCCGGTCCACCAATATAGATCCAAGTTGACAATTGTTGAGACTTTTCTTTAAAAAGTTTTGCGTCTCTATCGTAGGTAGTTTTTTGAATATTGGGGTCTAATTTTTTTCTTGTTCTTTCCATTTTATGTAGTTTATCCATCTTGTTCTGACAATATCCCACATAGTACTTTATCATTGTTTATGTTGTCAACAATTGTTTTCTGTAAATTTCCAAACGAATAAATAATTTTATTTAATTCTCTTGATTCAATACTGCCTCCTTCGTGAAAATAAGTGTATTTCGCCTTAATTTTCTTTCCCGAAATAATTATTGGTAACCATTCTTTGTCAGATGCCCCCATCTCTGTATACGGAACTTCACTTACCAAAAACGTTGTGGTTTCATCTCTTCTGTTTCTAATGGTTTACCTTCCCAATTGTTATCCAAAAAGTCAAAGCTATCTATGATGAAAAAAGCAAAAGTCTTAAGTTATTTTCGATTGATGGGGAGGATGTTTCCAACACCCGGTTTTACACAATCTGCATACAGGGTTATCACTTTAATCAATCGGAATCTTATCTTAATATTTCTAATGAAGAATTATTGGAATCGGGTCAGAGTAAGGTCGTCGCTGCCTCAGCGCAAGAGGTTTTGGAAGAGTATTTAAGAAAAAATCAAAACACATCAAGAAAAGTTGAAGGGAGATTGGTTCATTTATGAGAGCAATAGTTGTTTCCTTTTCGCATGAATGCCAAACAGGATGGCAGGTTTGTACTTAACATTCTCAATTAATATAAGTATAATTGTCTTTCATGAAGTATATCTTCGTGTCGGGCGGAGTTGTAAGCGGGTTAGGCAAGGGTATAACATCTTCATCTATCGGTACCATCCTTCAATCTAAGGGCGTCAAAGTTACAATAGTAAAAATCGATATGTATCTCAATGTGGATGCGGGCACCATCCGTCCGCAAGAGCATGGCGAGGTTTTTGTTACTGCGGATGGCCTGGAAACCGATCAGGATTTGGGTAATTACGAACGCTTCTTAAATCTTTCACTTCATAAAGAAAATTATATGACGGCAGGCCAAGTTTATAAATCCGTTATCAATCGTGAACGGGCATTTGGTTACGAAGGAGAAGATGTCGAAGCTATTCCTCACGTAACAGACGAAATAATTACAAGAATTACCAAGGCCGGAAAAATTAACAATGCCGACGTGGTAATTACTGAGCTTGGCGGCACTGTAGGAGAATATCAAAACGGAATTTTCTTCGAAGCAAGCCGGATTCTTAAACTTAGGCAGCCTAAGGATGTTCTTCAGATCCATGTCACTTATCTTCCATTCCTCAAAAATATCGGTGAGCTTAAAAGTAAACCGGCTCAACAGTCGGTGCAACTTCTAAACGGCATGGGAATTCAACCGGATTTTATCGTAGCCAGAAGTGAACTCCCCATTGATCGCAAAAGAAAGGAAAAACTCTCTATTTTCTGCAATCTTCATCAAGATGACATTATCAGTAACCCTGACTTAACAAGTATTTATGAGGTTCCGCTTTATCTCGAAGAACAAAAATTTGGTGGCAAAATAATTCGTAAACTTGGTCTCAAAAAGAAGATTACCGATACCGGGTTGTCTAAGTGGAAAAAATTAAAGGTGATGCGCCAGAATGCGAAAAGTAAACTTAAAATTGCGCTTGTCGGTAAATATTTTGTAACAGGGGATTATAAATTAACTGACTCCTATGTTTCGGTTGTGGAAGCATTGAAACAGGCCTGCTGGGTTCAATGCTTTAATCCGGTATTTTCCTGGATAGATAGTGTGGAATTCGAAAACGGAAAAATAAGCCTTTGGGATTTTGCCGGCGTTATAGTTCCCCAGGGATGGGGCAGCCGAGGTGTTGAAGGTAAACTTAAGGCGGTCAGATATGCCCGGGAGAATAAAGTTCCCTATTTAGGTCTATGCTTTGGTATGCAAATGGCATCAATAGAATTTGCCAGAAATGTGCTAAAAATGGATTTAGCCAACTCAACCGAGGTTGATCCCAAAACAAAGAATCCTGTTATTCACATCATGCCTGATCAAGCCGGCTATTTAGCAAAGATGCAATACGGCGGGACAATCCGTATCGGTTCTTGGCCGTGCAAAATCAAAGAAGGGACACAGCTTGATAAGATTTACAAAAAGTATGGCTCAAATCCTAAATCTCCATGGCACTCAGATAAAAGTTTTAATATGACCCCCACTGGCGCGGTGAATATTGTATACGAACGTCATCGTCATCGCTACGAGTTTAACAACGACTACCGTGAACAGTTTGAGAAAGCAGGGTTTGTAATCTCAGGAACGTCTCCTGATGGCAAACTTGTCGAGGCGATTGAGCTGGCAGATCATCCCTTTTTTATTGGAACTCAATTCCATCCGGAGTATATTGCCAGACCGCATTCTCCACACCCGATTTTTTTAGCATTCGTAAAAGCCGCTTCACAAAATAGTCGGTAAGTTGTATCCAAGAGCCCCCTGCTTATCGAACCCCGACAACCAGTGAACGAAGTAAGCTGAGTGTTCGAGATGATATGATGTTAGAACCTATTTTAATTTAATGAATTCGAATAACTATAGTGCGTGCTAACAAATCACAAATTCTTTAAACGGGAAGTATGCTGTTATATTGACCTATTATAGGTTTAGCATTATAATGCACGCAGATGAATAAATACCTCATTAAATTAAGTTTTCTTTGTGGAGGGTTGTTAGCGTTTTTGGGATTGGCAGTATACCTCACATCAACCGGAAACATCGAAGCACAAGCTCAAATACCAGTGGTTTTTCCTCTTTGTGAAAGTCAAACAGAAGATGGAGACAGAGCCCACTATGATACCGGTCTGCATCAAATCGCAGGTGACGGGCTTTTAGAAGGAAGAGATGATGTTTACAGTTTGGGCGACAGTTACTACTTACAATGTTTCTGTTCTCCGGAGGGAGTGGGAATTCAAACAAATTGGACTCCAGACGAAGCAGGATCTGAACCTGGCCTTGAATGGGGATTGAATGATGTAAATTATAACTATGAAAATATAAATTATTACTGTGGAAGTGTCATTCCAACTACCACACCCGCTATTATTCGTGAAAATAGTATCGGTGAAGCATCACCACCGGTTTGTAATGATACAGTCCCCTCAGCTCCAAGAATCTTATCTGTAACGTCTGCAGGCACAAATTCGGTTAAAATAACGTGGACAAAAGTTACTCAAGCAAATTCATACTCAATTTCTTACGGAAGAGAAACTGGGGAATATCTTTACTCAGTATTTAGTACAGGCGATACAGATAATTTTGTAATAAACGGGATTTCAAGCGGTTGTTTTCTAGTTAAAGCTGTTAATGGATGTATGCCGGGTCCCTTGTCAGCCGAGTATTGTACCGGAGGATCAGTATTGGGAGCTTCAACACTTGCTTCAACAGGAGGTTTTACTGATTCTATTAACAACCTCATACTAATATTCGGATCAACTTTAATAGCATTAGGCCTAACAAAACTAGCTAAAAAGAGGTTCTTTAGCAATAGTTTTGCAAGCGAAGCATCAAATTTGTTCACGCAAGATCTAATAACAGATAATTTGTTCACAAATTGGACAGCATTGGCACTGGAAACTTTTACTCTTGGTGTAGAACGCGCAACAACATTCCTTAATTATTTAATATCATCTTCATATACAGACATTAATGGATTTAAAGACAAAAACTCCTTTCAAAAGAGTAAAATATTCGTATAACTTCGTTGATACGAATGAAAAACGATCGCATACAAGGATTAGCCTTAATATTCGTCGGATTGATTTTGATTGCATTATATGGAATCAGATCGTACTCGACTCGATCTCTTTCTTTCAATGCTTACGAGATACCTCCAAAATTGACAGAAACGGTTCCTGAAAAGATATACGCAAAGCCTGTTTCAATTAAAATCAGTTCTTTAAATATCAATCTGCCGGTTGAAGAATCGCAAATAATTGACGGTGTTTGGCAAGTATCCGAAAAAAATGTAAGCCATCTTAATTCCTCCGCCAATCCGGGTGAGGGTGGAAATGTTGTTATTTATGGGCATAATAAGAAAGTTATATTCGGACCAATAAGACAAATCAAAAAAGATGCAGAGGTAATAGTTGCAACCGAGGATGAAAAATTATGGAAATATAAAGTTGCCGCTACTTTTGAAGTGACACCCAACGAAGTATCTCCTGTACTTCCAAAAAATGAAGAAACCTTAACTTTATACACCTGCACAGGTTTTGCCGATTCAAGACGCTTCATTATTGTTGCAAATCCGGAGTGAGCTATGAAAGAAACACTCCGTTTGAAAACTGCGAGAGGAACAAATATCCCTGCTTTATTATTCAAAAAAATCATTTGAGTAAGGTGTTATGGGATTAGCCTTTTACTTAATTATGAACAATCTTTAGTCTAGGGTCATTATGATTGCTATGATTGGCTGAGCGGGTCGGCCTTTTGCTCGATAATCCCATAACCAGTATCACACCTCAAACCATAAAGGACTCTTGTTTTTTGGGTTTCCATAATTGTAATTAAATGTTATCTCCGTATCTTTCTTTATATCTTTTAAGACAGAAAATTCGACTATTCTTTCCCTTAGTTTTATCTTGTATGTTGCGTTTGGTTCATATGAGTGGTTATAAATTGAACCAAAACCCAATACGATTGCCAAACGTTCCCTGTTTTTGCCAAAATAAAAAAAGTAGGTAACAAGGATACTTTCATTTAAATTGGACATGTCGTATCTTGGGACTAAAATAATCGGACATCTTTCAATAATTTCGCCCTTTTTAATATCGCTCCTGGCGAAGACTCCTCTGTCGGCATTAAGAATTCCCGATCGGCTGATATATACTTTGTCTGAAGTGAATAATTTCTTCATGCTGTGATTGTAACAAAGATGTCGAACCGGAATGCTGAGATTACAACGGAGCCTATTTTAATAGGCTGAGCGGGGGTCAGCCTGGGGATTTTTTATCCCTATAAGTATTATCTGCGATGAGTACACCCAGCCCAACAACAAGGTCTTCGCATTCCGGAAGTAAGTTTAGAATGTCCCACCTCAATCCTTCGCTCCCTAGTTTCTTGTTTTTTCGCGGATTCAATCCAGCAGATCCACTCATCGCGGGCAAGTGGTGTAATATCTGTCCACACCTCTAACATTTTAGGATCAGACAACAATGTTTTTTGTAAATCCGACGGCAGTTTGTGTACTACTCCACTGACGATTCCTTTTTTAATCATAAAATATTATATCAAATTTACTCCTGAACACTGAGAGTAATGAAGCTTAACAAGTAGAACTGGGTAATTTTACTGCTTACGGTCGCTTCGTGTCCAATAATCTTGCCGCGCATACCACTCTAGAACCCTTATATTCTTTAGACCGCATGATACGTGTCAGACAGAGTGCAAAATTCTGAGTTTATCGAAGGACTAAATGCACCCTAGAAGTTATTATTGGTGTCTCCAACCTTGAGAACACTTTACATGCAGTTTCCTTACTGAAAAGACACAATTTACTGTATTTTTGATTCTATTTGAAGAAGTCTGTTGTATTTTACAACTCTTTCCCCTCTGACCGGAGCACCAAACTTTACGTAATCCGCTGCAACTGCGACCGCCAAATCTGCAATAAACGCATCCGTTGTCTCGCCGAGTCTGTGGGAAATTGCGACTTTCATATTAGCGTCTTTTGCAATTTTTATTACTTTAAAAGTTTCTGAAAGAGTACCTATTTGATTGGGTTTAATCAAAACTCCGCCACATGCTTTTATTTCGACAGCTTTTGACAATCTTTCCGGATTTGTGGCAATCAGGTCATCTCCAAAAACAGTCATTTTGCCTGAGAACTTTTGATTAAGTTCCTGCCAACCTTCCCAATCATCTTCGCTAATGGCATCCTCAAGATAACCCAGCGGATATTCTTCGTTCAACTTTTCAAAATATTCAATTAGACCCGTCGTTGTTAAAGGTTCAGAATGATCTTTAATAGAGTAAACATCATTTTTGAAAAATGTATTCGAAGCGACATCTAAACCGTAGGAATAATCAACCTTGATTTTGTAAGATGTCCGGGAAACAGCTTCAGCAATTGTTTTGAAAGCTTCTTTGTTCGTAAAAATATTAGGTGCATATGCTCCCTCATCGCCTACGGAATGAACAATCTTTCGGTCTTTTAACAGTCTGCCTAAGCTTTGATAAACTTCTATACCTAAAGACAATGCATCTGAATATGATTTTTGCGGACTAGGAATGATTTGGAACTCCTGAAAATCCAAACTTCCATACCCGTGTTTGCCTCCATTAATTAAATTAAAAATTGGGGTCGGAAGTTTGGGGGTTTCAGCTTGGACACCGTATGGTTTTGCCAAATCCTTGAGATATATAAAAAGTGGAGCACTTTTACTTTTCGCCACAGCATTGGCGACAGCTATAGAGACCGACAAAATACTGTTTGCACCAATTCTGCTTTTATTATCAGTTCCATCAACCGTAATCATCGCTGTGTCTATTTTTTCCTGTTCTTCCGCTTCCATCCCAACTATTGAATCTTTAATAACGGTGTTAACATTTTCTACTGCCTTTAATACTCCAAGACCCATCCTTCTTGACGGATCATTGTCTCTTAATTCGATTGCCTCGTGAGATCCCACTGAGGCACCGGCAGGGGAGGCGCCTTTTCCCAAAGTTCCGTCATCAAGACGAACTTCCGATTCGATTGTAGGAAAACCTCTGGAGTCCAATATTTCGCGGGCGAAAACGTCATCAATTTTTGTCATAGCTATGTAAATTTGTAGAAGCTATCAGCTAAAGGAGTTTTAGCGGTTGTATAGCGAGCCTCATCGCTTATAGCTTCAATTTACAACATTTGAGGCACTTAAGTCAACGACAAAACACAAGTTTACCGGTTAATGGTTGTTATGCGACGTATATATTGTGTGCGAACCGTGGACGCTATTCGAACACATTTTATAACAAATTATATAGAAATTCCCATCTGTAACTATACCCACTAACAATTTTACTAGAAGTTGGGGCCGGTAAGAACAGCAAACCAGCCCCTCAGCTTCTATTTTACTAATCTCAAAGCGTTTAAAAACTTTGTTTCATCTTGTGGTAAACCAGCTACTCCTCTATCTAAATCACAACATCTAACATATCTATTGCTAGCCTTTTCTATTTCCTGGAACAATTCTATTGTCTGTTCCAGACAGAAACGGGATATCGGTGTCTCTGCTTCTGGTGGAATTGATGCCCATTTACCAGGTTTTCCGAAGGGCAATATATATGGGACTCCAAGATTTTTTTCACCTGTAAGTGTCCTTCCACACAGAGGGACACCAGGATAAAAATCCCTCTCACATATTTCATCAATTACTTCAGGATATTGCCTGACACAACGTACATCCTTCCCGTAACCATTGAGTTTATTAATTCCTTCTGTTATCCCGATACCTGCACATATTACGGGGGTCTTTATCCCCATCCCAGATAAGCCATCTGCCACTTTTCTTATTAAGTCGCCAGAAAAAATGACATCATCCACCAAAACTACTTCCTTTATTCCTGTTAAACGTAGTTTTCTGAACTGTTCAAGGATGGTGGGACTATCCATTCTTCTTCCTAACCCTTTATCTTGTCCATTTGTGTCTACAATCCTTGTTATATCCAAGGCACTCTTTGAGCGAAAATATACCCTATCAAGAGAAACAGGGTATAAACCAGTGTTCTGAACAATTTCGTTCATCCCAACAGTCAACTCCGTTTCTGAAACAAGATCAAAATTCCTAAACACCTGCCTAAACACGCTTTCAAACCTGTTTCGTAATTGCTTAAAAAACACTTTATTAGGTAAGTTAAAACCCCTCTCTTCTGCCCATCGGCTTAACAATAAAGATATATCTTCTGAAACGACATAAGGATTTGGGCGAAGTTGTTCGCCCAATTCCTGTAAACAATTTTCCCTTTCCGTCATTTTTATCACCTCCAATCTTTTCTTCCCAGAAAATAAATGATCCCTTCTAGGAAGGGATTGAGTGTGATAAAAACAGTGATTACTGGAGGACTACATCACAACCAACCCCTTACCATAAGGGATTCTGTAATGATGTGAAGAACTGTTTGGAATAAGGTTATTTTTATTCATATTTTTTAGAGGCAAGCGAATATGCTAAATCAACAACTTTTTTAGGAGTTTTTGCTTTTTTAATTATTATTCTTTTTCTGTCATCTAAATATTGCCCTGCTAACTTATCACTCCATCCACCCGTTCCCTCAAGAACAACAATTGGGATATTGGCCTGATAGGCAATGGCAATTTCAGTCAATGTGCCAGAACCACCATTGAGGGTAATAATTGCATCACAACTTAAAACCAGAGGTGTTTCTCTACCTCCACCCCTTTCAAGACCACTGGATATTATTACATCGCAGTTTTTTTCAAAAATATCTTTCCCTTTACCATAAGTTACTCCCACAGTTAAGCCTTTAGCTTTTTTGGCCCCCCTACAAGCAGCTGTGGAAAGCGAATCGTAATCTTTCTCCGCTCCAAAGATTAGAACAGCTCCTTTCTTAGCCACAAAGTATCCAACCTCTTCAGCTAATTTTTCAAGTTTTTTGGCATATTTTAAGTCTGCTGCTGAACCCATAACACCAATTTGAATTTTCTTTTGCTTTATCATAGTAAAGTATCTTGGTTAAAAAAATATAACTACAAACCTCCTTTTTCTCCTAACTTCTTTATCATAGTTAAATATCCACCCATACCATCTTTTAACCATTTTTGTATTCTTGCTATCGTCTTTGAACTCATGCCAGTTTTCTTTTCAATCTGTGTATATGGAATGTCCTTTGCGAGCAATCTTGCCACTTTCCACCTTTGACCAAATTCTGTAATCTCCTGTTCTGTTAACAAGTCACGGAAAAAGTCCCTGGCTTCCTCAATAGATTCCAAGGTCAGAATAGCTTCAAAAAGGCTATTCGTATCACTATTTACCCACTTGTATTTTGAATAATTATTTCTCATATCACTTTACTGAAGGAAAGTATACTAAAAGAAGCACTATATGTCAAATAGGGTTCGATCTATCCATGTTCGGTGGCAAACTCTAAGGCTAAATATTTATGCTGGAGGACAGGGTATACTTCGCACAAGAGTTTCGTAATACCTTTGGGATTCGACCCCTCTCAAAATCCTTCGTAATTATACTGCAAATTACAAGACATTCCGTAGCCTTAGCAAAGGATTGTTGCAGAGCACTGCCATTATTATAAGTGCTTTAGAGAAAATTGTTAAGGCTTTTGAAGATACAATTCAGGTTGAACTTATAAGGGAAAGGTGGGAAGAAATCAAAACTATTCGAGCTCCGGAGTTGGTTAATGGATAAAACAAAATTATTTCTTTAACTCTTCTAAAAAACTTGTAATTAAATTGTATTGGGTTTTAAGTTCCTTTTTGCATATATCCAATGTCAGCGCTTTCCATTTTTCTTTTGACTTATTCTCAAGCAGATTAACTAAATCTGAAAAGGGCATATCTCTAAGAAACCTCATGGCGTATGAAAAACCTTTAATCGAAATAAATCTATAACAGTCAGCATTACAACAAATCTCTGATTCTAAAGAATGAAACTTGCCAACCCCATGGTGCTCAAGCACACAATGCTTGATGTTTTCTTTGTTACTCTCTGATAAGTCGGTTCTGCTTAGCAACTCATCCGTTTTGTCAGCAGACATTATAATGTGTTCAGAAAGTTTACCTTTTTTTAGCGCTTCACCTATCATACAATCCATTAAATATGTACCAGCTTCGACAATCTGAACATTTGCACCAAGTTCCTTTGCCAATTTAATTCCAACCACAGAAGACAGTTCAATATGTTGAACTAAGGGCATTGAAGTCCTTTTCTGCTCCTTATAGGCAAAATCTATGGCTATTTTTGTAAAATCGTTCATTTTGTTAAAAACTTTTCAATTTCAACCATAACGGTATTGCATTCTTTTTCAGAGCGCCTAAAATCGTGACCTATTTTTTGCATTCTCACCACATACGGATTAAAAGCATTTATCATTAGGACCTCGGATTCTTTGGGTGGAACAGATGTATCTTCCATTCCAATAAATATCATCAGCGGTTTCTTGATGTTACGGACAGCTTCAACTGCAGAATATTTTCTTGCATCTTCCACAAATGTTAGTGGAATTTCGAATTCTCTAAAATTGGTATCATCACCTGGTAAATCTCGTTTTGATATTCTTGAAGACCTTCCTTCCCACTTTTTGCCTAGTCCCTCAATTGAAGATGGTGGACACAAAGCAACTATCTTAGTTACCTCTGGAAGTAAGTTACCGGCGAGTATTGCAGTAAAGCCACCTAGACTGTGACCTATTAGAAGTATTTCTTCTGGTTTTTGGCTTCTATAGAAGTCAATTCTGTTTTTTATATGTTTGATATAATTTGTGACGGAATAATCACTTACATCATCCGATGTCCACAGATTACACGGGTCAAGTCGTTCAGCAACATAACCAAGCTCTTGAAGTCTTCTTTCAAAAATCCTCATATGAAGATAGTCGGGAGAATCCAAATAACCTGGCAGTAGTAGCGCAATCTTCATATATTTTTAGGTCCTAATAAAAATTCTATGCTGGGGGACAGGGATTCCCGCCTTGAATCGCACAGGGCGAGGCAGACGAACCCTGATTAACAGATCCAGATTCTGTCGTCCTACCCGCCTGGACTCCACACTCGTCCATTCGAGGCTTACCGTTGACGATACTAGTTAGCAAAGCTGAGCATACCGCTCTAGTACCTAATTGTCCCATATGATGAGTCTTATTTCAAGGCTAAATGCCTGCACTGAGCGAAGGCGAAGTGAGGCATTTGAGACACAATAAAAAGAAAATAATATAAACAATGATGATACTGTTTGATATATTCTTGAAGAATTTTAGAGTTGGCCGTATCGTTCTGTTAATGCCATTGCCAAATTTCTAATATCTTGGTTATCAAATCTGGAAAATGGCTTACTAAGTAACTCGCTTGATAATCCTAATTTCTCGACATCTCTATTTCCATAATTGTTTTCGTTTTCTGGTTGACCATATTCGTATTGCAAACTTTTAGCCATTTGTCTCAATTCCTGTTTGGTTTGCCGTCTGTCATATCTATGGCTTTCTGTTTTTGACATAAGCGAAGTATCGGATTCCGTTCTTTTTGATGCTTTAATAACACTTAAAACACTGGGGTTTCGTCTTTCGGTAAGAAATAATTTCTTTAAGATTGCTCTTCCTGTATTTCTTTCGAGTTCTCTCTTCTCTCTGGGAGTTAACATAATCATGGCTGCATCCGTTCTTGGCTGTGGGTAAAAAGAATCCTTTCCGATATGAGAAATTAATCCGGGTTCAAAAAAAGTTTGGGTTAAAAGAGATAGTCGCGAAAATTCGGGATTGTTCGGATTGTCTATTTGCATTTTTCTGGCCAACTGATCACCAACAATCAGAACGGCACTTTCGATAGGAAGATCTACAAGTTTATATAAAAACGGCTCCGATATATGAAAAGGAAGATTTGATGCAACCTGCCAACCGTTTTGTAGAAAACCGGATTTAACAATATTTCCGAAATTTAAAGAAACTGCATCTTTATATACAACTTCAACATTCGGATGATTTGTTTGAACCTCATCGAGTAAGAGTTTAAATCTTTGGTCTATTTCAACAGCAACAACCTTCTTAGCCCTTTCGGCGATTTTCTCGGTCAAATTTCCAGGTCCTGCTCCAATTTCCAATACGTTGACGCCATGTTCTATCTGACCGGTAAAAGTTGAAATAACCCCCTGGTCAACAAGAATATGCTGCCCAATACCTTCGGCGGGAAAGATATCCCTTGCATCCAATTTTGCCCGTATTTCCGATTCGTTTCTCATATATTTAGATTTGTTGGCAATTTTAACAAAAAATCTATAGGATTATCAAAATGATCCTTTTGCTTGACAGATCTGATTATCTCGAGGATTCATTTTAAATTTCTTATAAGCTGGTCAATTTTTTAATCTGAAAAACTTCTGCATAGTGAATATTTTCATGCATACGACCTCTATATCGATTCAGACCTTTAATTGCTAAGTCGATTCTGGATTTACTTAATTGTGATTTGTAGAAGGACATTGCTTTCATCTTCTTGTTTATATATTTAGAGATATCTTCAACCAAATTGTACTTTTCCATTGGTGTGTGTATTTCATACAAGAGTAGTCCTATCACTTTGGAATTTGGTGCTTGATCAGAATTGAATCTCCAATAGGACTGCATCGCTAATTGATATGCAATGCGATGCTCATAGTCAGCGTCTAGCTCATGATTGACGTATACAAGGTCTGGTTTAACTTTTTCAAATATTTCCATTAACGCTTTAATATTTTCCAGAGACACAGTTAACCCCTTTCTTTGTAACCTTAAAAAATAATGACTGTTGATTCCTAAATATTTGCATACAGTTAAAACTTCTTTTTCTCTAATATTTTGATTGATATCTCCCGACGTTAAATAAGCAACTGATATCTTATCTCCCTTTTCTATGGATTTGATAATAGTTCCTCCGCATCCCAATATCTCATCATCTGGGTGGGGTGAAATTATCAATATTTTTCTTAGTATTACTTTAGATGGCATTATTCTTTTCATATAATTAGATTACTTTTTTAATCTAAAAATCTCTTGAACATAATATCCAAGAAGCGTGCTCATTTTCCAAATGAAAAGATATATTCCTACAAGAAGCCCTTTTTCTTTTGATGCCTCGCCAACATATTTTCTAAAACTACCAAAAACACCCACTGGTTTATCTCGAACTCCAACTTCTAACCCAATTCTTCTACCCACTCCATACCAAAAAGAACTTTTAAGGTCTGACCACAGACTAAGTGTTGGATGATATACCACGGCAGTTGGATCATAAGAAATTTCCAGGCCTGCCTTTTTGACTCTAAGGTCAAATTCACTATCTTCAGACCAACAAAGCTTGGGGTGAAAATAGTATCCTCCAATATAATTAATGATTTTTTTACTGAAAAGAAGAGGTGGGGAATAAGCATTCACTTTATCAGAAGTATGATATTCTCTGGCTCTTGCTATTATATGAGATATCCATGAGTTGCTCTTAAAAAAGACCCTTCCCTTTGATAGGAAATTGTTTCCTAAATTGTTGTTTAACTTTTTAATTGTTTCTTTTCCGAAAGTACAATCTGAATCCATTAATAAAATTTTGCTATACGAAGAATGTTTTATGCCATTATTATATGCTTCTGCAATACTGGCTTCTTTAATCTCACACACTACTATTTTTAAAAACTTTTTAAATTCTTGATTATTTAAAATATTTTTTACAAGTTTTTTAATGTCTTTAGAGGCCTTATTAAGTGATATAACAACCTCGACACTTTCGTCGATAGACTCAATACAATTTATTAGTCTGAGATCGTTACTTACTGGTATTACAACTGATATTCTCATTTTTTAATCAAATAATTACTTAAAACCAAATAATCTGTCGAATTAGTATAAAAGGAGGATATTGCATCTAAAGGAGTGCATACTATTGGTTCTTTCGCTCCATTAAAAGAGGTGTTTAATATTAAAGGAATTCCGCTTAATTTCTCATAAAATTTAATTAGTTTATAAAATCCTGGATTGATGTTTTTCCGCACAGACTGAGGCCTTGTAGAACCATCGATATGAACTATGGCCGGAACCTTTCTCTTTACTGAATCTTTAACTTGAAAAGTGTGGAGCATGAATGGTGAGTAAAAATAACCGTTCATGTAAGATTCACCTTTTTCATCTAAAATACTAGGGGCTAAAGGTCTCCATAATTCTCTATTTTTAGCTTCATTAACTTTTTTGTGCATGTCAAGCAGGGTTGGATTTGCTAGGATACTTCTGTTACCAAGTGCTCTTGGTCCTACTTCCATTTGTCCTTGAAACCAAGAAACAATTTTCCCTCTGTGAATCAATCTAGCTGTAACCTCTTCTATATTTTTAAATTTTTGGTAGTTTATTTTTAATTTCTTAAGGATTAATTCAATTTCTTTATTTGTAAACGTTGGACCAACAAATGCCGACTCGAATTGCTTTTTTTCTCGTTTACCACCGACATATAATGCTGCTCCAACTGATACCCCAGCGTCGTTGGCAAAGGGTGGAATAAAAAGCTTATCAATGCCATTTATATTTTTAATTTTGGTATTTGCTGAGCAATTTAAAGCAACTCCACCTGCTAAACACAGATTTCTTATCGAGGTTTTTTTTATCAGCACCTTTACGCAGTGTTGAAGTATACTTTCCAGTGTAAACTGAGCACTAGCGGCAAAATTCTTATATTCCTGATTCAGGGATATGCTTTTAGTTATATCCCCATATATATTCCTGAACACGAAGTCAATTCTATTCTTGGAACAACCAAGTATTTTCTTGAAAGAATTTTGCCATGCGGATATTATTGCCTGTTGTTGATCAAACGAACTATTATTTTTTTCAATTTCTAAATCTATATCAAAGCCGTTATTTGTTATTTTTATTTGTGGAAGATTGTATTTGACTGAATTTCCATAAGGTGCCAACCCCATTGTCTTTCCTGCCTCATTCAGTCTGAAGCCAATAAAGTCACTTACAGCTTCATAGAAATATCCAAGTGAGTATTCAACTGGTAATGACCATAAAATTTTTATACTTTTTCCACTACCAATTGCAAATGTTGTAGAAACATTTTCCCCCTGTCCATCAATTATTAAAATAGAAGACTCCGAAAAACCAGACAAAAAGAATGTAGAAGCCGCATGAGCTAGATGGTGAGGAACTAAATAGATTCTTGGTGTTTTGTTGTATTCAAAATATTTTTTGGGAAAAAATACATCAGCCAAGTTATCCAATCTTGGTTCGTTTATTTTTGCCAACCAATATAGTTTTTTATAATCCCAGCCCACAGCCACTTTCTCTATATCGTCTAAGGTTAATCCCAAATGATAAAGACACCAAAGTACTGAGTTGACTGGAGTTTTGTCATAAGCATGCTTCTTTCTAATAAACCTTTCTTCCTCTGCCATTGCCAACACTTTCCCGTTTTTTACTATACAGGCGGAGGCGTCATGACTTCTGTCAAACCACCCATTAATGCCAAGAATATATCCAGTACTCATTTAGTAAAACCTCACTTTATGTGCCAAGCTGCTTAAATGGATATTTTTAATTGAATAAACAAAAACTTTGTAGTTTTTCATTTTAAATCTTGTCAACCTTCCTAATAGAATCAATTCTTTTAATGATTTTATTTTCGTATTTTTTGTAATTCAAATCCAAAAACTTTTTCAATTTTTTCGGTAGTATATTTTTTTGTTTGTTTAAGGCGTAGAGAAAGTCAAGTTTTCGTTCCGTGTGCAACGAATTAAAAGAAACAATGTATGAATTTAGTATTAACTTCCTTTTATCTAAAAAGGGATTTGTTTGAAAATTCTCGATTTTTATTCCAGCACACACAAAAACAACTGCACGATTAATACACGCCTTACAAACACCGCAATTGTTTCCAAAATAGCAACTTACAGTTTCGTTGACAGAAATGTTATATTTTTTTTCCCAGTATTTGTGCCAATAACTCACTATTTCAGGTTTGGTTAGGTCTTTAAATGGGGTTGTAACAGAAATATTTTTTCTATAATTATCTGAGAGAATTTTGGAGCATGATCTAAAAAATCTATTGCTTTTATCAGTATGGGTCGGGTTGATTTCTTCTTTATGGGCACACACCCAAATTTGTGGATTTTTACTTTTAGATTTGGCAAGAACTGAACCAGCAATTGCCGCAAACAAATAATTTCTTGCAGGAATAATCCCAAGTTTCCATCTTTTCCATTCATGATCGATATATTTATCGATATCTATTTTTACTATTAGCGGTTCTATTTTTAATTTTCCTAATATTTTTTTGATTGTAATAATTTCTTGCTTTTCATTTTTTTGTCCAAAAGCTACATAAATTGGTTTGACCTTTAAGCCACAGTCTAATGCATAAAGAAGACCAGCCGTACTGTCTGCACCACCACTATAAGAAAGAAATAAATCATAATTGTTTGAAGCGCGAGTTTGTTTGACTTTACCATAGCCATCGAAATTAATATTTAGACCAAATTTTCTTGGAGCTGCTCTTTTATCATTTAAAATATAACTTAAAAAGTTATTGAGAAAATCTGTGCTTGAAAGTTTTTTGCCGTGGACTAAAATATTGTCACTTTCCAAATAACCAGCAACAACCGTTAATAAAGCAAGTTTAACCGAACTGTCAATATAATTTCTCGTAAAACCTTCGATAGGGACATCAGATATTTCTTTTTTGTTTATTTTTCCAAGTTTCATATCTAATGAAGTCGTATAAAATAACTAATTCACAACATCCAATGATGTTTTACCCAACATCGCTTTGTTCAGATACATAAAGGGTATATTGATCAATCCCACAAGCCACTTAACGGCAGTTTGCCCTACGATTAGGGGTAAAAGCGGCATGACACCGAGAAAGGCAATTGGAATAAAAATAAGGCTATCCAAAAGAAGGGCTGGGATGGAACTAAAAACATTTCTCATCCATAAATGTTTTCCTTTTGTAATCTTTTTGAACAAGTAAAACATATAGGCATCAAAATTTTCAGATATCAGAAATGCAACCCAACTTGCTAAAGTAATTCTAGGAACTAACCCAAATATTTGTTGCCACGAGCTTTGGAGAGTCCAAAAAGGAGCTGCGGGAAAAATAGTACCTAGCCAAATAAAAAATACCATTGCTATCTGAGTAACAAAAGCAATAGCGACCATTTTATGCGTTTCTTTTCTGCCAAACTTTTCGTTAACAATGTCCGTCAAAAGGTAGGTAATGGAAAAAACAAGTACACCGCTTGGTCCGTAAAACTCTTTGAAACCGAGATTAAATGCCGAAACTTTTGCGGCCAGAATCTGAGCCACCAAAATAAAGGTTACGTACAAAGCAATAAGCAAATCCGGTTTCTTATACCTTTTTGCATACCAACTTCCTATAAGCGTAAAGCTGGTTATGCCCATAATCCAAATTATTAGTAATAATAAATTCATAATTTAATTGCTTTCTATCCACACCTGAACGGGACGGTGTGCTTTGGAATGCTTAACGTCAATGGTTACCTTCAGGTATTTGGGGATAATCGACCTTTTGACTGTTAAGTAAATATTGTTGGCCAATTTTTCTGCGGTTGTTTTACCGGAAGCAATTTCGTTAACAACCCTTTCCATATCCACATACTCAACAGCTTTGTTTTTGGGGATATATTCGACAACTACTTCTCCGGAGAATTCTTTGTCGGTAACACTACATACGGCTTTGAAGGGAATAAAAATCCTGGTACCACTTACCTTAAAGTCAATCGATATTATATCTACTTTGTTTTTCATGGTAGGTTTTTCTTTTTTGCGGCCTACACTCTTTGGAGAGTGCAGCGAGCCCTACTACCGCTATAACAAATGTATTTTATTCCAAGTAGTGTCGGTTTGTCAAAAATCAACAGATTTGATCTCGATAGATTCAATATCTTCTTCTGAAAAAGCTGAATTAACAGAAGTTTTAAACTCTTCTATTCCACGATAGCTGCAGGTTACTAAGTCAATATGAACCGTGGTTAATTCAGGCCAAGTGTGAATGACAAGGTGTGACTCCGAAAGAATATAAGCTAAAGTAACACCCTTAGGGGAAAAAAGATGTGAGGTTTTTTTAACCACTTTTAAATCCAAGTAGTTTATTATTTCCTGAGTGACATCTTCAATAAAGACGAGTGATTCATCAAAGGACTTTAACTTAATTAAAGCCACATAATGATTAATTGTTGGTGTAGATTGGTTTGTCATAATTGCCTGTGATTAAAGGTTTGGTTTTGGAAGTAGTATCAAGAACGAAAAGTGAACTGGAGCTACCGATTGATTCGGCTCCATGATATCTATTAAATTTATCGAATACCCACCTTATCATCAATCCAGAAGAAGTAAACACCTCGTGGATTGGTAAAAACCTCTCTTTTGCCCTATCGCTAGTGCCGTAACAAACATATATTCTTGCAGATTGATTTTGTGGGTCCAAAGCATTGACTGCTCTGGAAACAAATAGTTCTATACCTTCAGGTGTGTATGGGGGATCAGTAAATACAACATCATACTTTTGATTATAAGTTGTAGGTAATGCTTTTCTGGCGTCATAATTCTCAAGGTTGATTTCCAGACCCTCATTTATTATCATATTTCCGATAGTATCTAATATCCTATTATCTATATCTAAAACAGTTACACCGGAAGCTTTTCTGATATTGGCTACCGCGATAGATGTGAAATCATCGTCCCCTAAAAATAATAATCTTTTTCCGGCAATATCTCCAAAACAATCCAACAAACCGGCACGTCTGGCTGTAGTCTCAATCGTAGCCGTAAACTGGTCGTATTTCCTATCAGGTAAAGGTCTTTTATTATCATATCTTTTAAGAAGTTTTATTATCTGATTGTAATTTATACTCTCAAGAGTAGACCATAAAGTTTCTTCCGGTTTATATTCCGGACCGAATAGATCCTCGACATCTTCAATTGCCTTATCTTTTAATTTGGTGTTTTTGGAAGGTTCCTCCAATAGATCGTGAAAAATTTGTTTGGCTTGATTTAATGCATTTTTTGAAACTCCCAATTTTTGAACCAGTTGATTATTTTCAATTGGAACACCCTCACACAGAAAATACAGAAGATCCCAGACTTTTTTTGTTGGAATTCCTGTATCTTTGGAAATTTGTATAATCCTTTCTTGCATGGTCTCTTTAACTAACATACTTGTATTTTAACTCATTTCTGAATATTTAATGAATTAAGACTAACCATCCTGTTTCTTAATTAAAAATATCACATCACTTTTATTGTTTTCTCCGTTAAATTTCCTTCTTTATCGTGGTCAAAAAAGCCAAAAATAAAGGCTTTCGGATTTTCTGAAATGATCTTTATATATTCTTTTAAGTCTGAAACCATTGGAAGGTTGAATGTATCTTTAGGATCTATCCAATGAAAAGTTCCATCCCTTGTTGGTTTTATCTCAACTTGTTTCTTAATGTTCACAATAAAATAAATATTTACCCATTCGGAATCGGATGGCGGGTAGGGATGCTGGGTTACGGAATAGGGTCTTATCGTTTCAAATTCGGTTAATCCAGTTTCCTCTTCAATTTCCCGCAGTAAGGCGGCATAAAAACTCTCGTGTGGTTCTACTTTTCCTCCAACGCCCGAATATACTCCCGGATCGACCTTTTTGTTACCCGCTCTTTTAAGAAGCAGTACTTTTTCATTGCACCAGATCAATGCATTAACTGAAAGAATTGTTTTGTAACTAGTGTATTTGTCAAAGCTGTTCATATTAATCTATTTCTCCAATATATTCACCGGCATTTGGAAATCCTTTATTAAAATCTTCCAAAAGTTTCTTATTTAAGGTTTTAGGAAATAAATTGTTAGGAAGGTTTTCGATATCCAACCATGTTAACCATACGTGACCATCTTCATGTTGCGGGTCAAGGTGGTGTTCCAATTCTTCAAATTTATTTATATCTCCGAGAATAAACAGTTCAACATTTTGATTGTTTTCTTTTTTATCAAAAAAGTCTCTGATGTAAAGAACTTTTTTAATGGTAAATTCTGTCCCTTTTCCGCACTCTTCAATAATTTCTCTTTTACATCCCTCCAATATTGTTTCACCATATTCCAAATGTCCACCGACATAATAATAAAAGTCACCATTTTTTGTATAAGTGGTCAATAACTTATTATTTTTAATAATAATCATTCTTAAACGGATATTTATTTTGTGCGTGTTCATGGTTGAATTATACAATAAAGACGACAAATGGTTTTACACAGTTTAATAGGTAGGTCGCATACCGTTCCTTGTGCGGCGTATCCAACAGGGTGAGTAATATAGTTTTTGGAAGTATATTCTAGCTGGCTGCCGTGTACAGTGTTCGAACCTATTTTATCACTTTAACGGAAATTGCTATTGTTCAAAATTGGGAAGTAACTCCTTATATTTCCTGATTTTTTCTTTCTTACTCATTACTGCAAATCTTGGAGAAGGAGATGGAAGATAGATTAGTTTTACATTAGGGAACTCTTCAATAAAATCTTTAAATAATTTTCTAAACATGGATTCAACAAATCTGCTGGAAAAATATATCTTTTTTATGTTGTTTCCTCGGATAATTTTATCAACTCCCTTTATATTAAAAACAATATTTGTTAAATTATTGTCTAGGCTACTATTAATATTTTTTCTCTCACAGGAATAAATAATGTCAGTTAAGGCCATATTAAGGTCTCTAAAAAGTTTTTGTTGTTTCTCTTTGGTGGAAAGCTCTAAGCCATATACTTTTTCCATTATTGACCAAAAATGATTTCTCCCGTTTGAGTAAAACCAGAGATAATTATTACTAGGTTTAGAAGTGAAACTGCCTAATAGCAAATAATGTGTGGTTGTTGGAATAAAATCTCCAAATGGATGTATTTCAATCATGGTTTTTGTTGCGAACTGTGGACGCTGTTCGAACCTATTTTATTAAAAAATATAACGAGATAAATCAATGTTATTTGGAATAATAAAAAAATGTTACAACAAAAGCCACAATCCAAATCAGAACAATTATTAACCTCAGATTAGTTTTTAATTTTAATAATCGTTCCGTCAAATTAGTGACAACATAAAAAAATCCTATAAGAAAAAGATTACCAATTATCATAAGTGTAAAAAAACGACCCCAGATAACATTTTGATTAAATAGCCAGTCCCTTATAGATAGAATCTGAGAGAAAGTGAAAATCCAGAACTCCAAAAAAACACCAGTAATAACAAAAATGAAGTACTGTATTATTTTTATGACTTTATTGTACGACATGGTTTTATTTTACATATTAGCTGGGGGACAGGGTATACTTCGCTCAAGGGCTTCGTAATACCTTTGGAATTCGATCCCCGATATTCAGATCCAGATTCCGTTGTCTTACCCGCCTAGACTCGACACTCGTCCAGTCCAGGCTGGCCATTGACGATCCTAATTAGCAAAGCTGAGCATCTCGGTATAGAACCTTTATATCCTATATTACCACAACTTTAATGATACAATCGCTTAACTGTTATATGACATACGTTGAAAGACTAACGCTGGCTCGCCGTCCTGAGTACACTTTAAAAAACATGGGGAGGGTTATTACAGTTTTGCAGGATTTCGGTATCGAAGTGTCTCTTCAGGAACAACATGACTTTGACCAACTTTTCTGTGGCATCGATTTTGCCGATCAACTTACTGACAACCCGCAGATTTTGCCAGAAGTTCCTAATCATATTCTCTCATTTCTGACCGGAAAACAAGACTTGTTACCCTCGGATATTCCCGAAAATGCTGTCAGGAACTTTTCTTTCTTGAAGAATATAATTTCCGAAAGAGGTATAGGCCCGCACTTAGAGGAAATTGTCGACAAGCTATTGTCGTTACGTGATCAACTGTTTGCCACCGACACAATTTCTAACTACATTAAATTAACCAGAGAAGAAGCCGAAACAAGTGCGGAATTAGCATTTTTATTTTTACCAGAAGAAATACCTGCCAATGTGAAGAAATTCTTAATCCAGGCTAATATACTAGGCAATCTAACTGATAACTTGTTAGATTTAGAATCTGACTTTGCACAAGGTCAGATTTCTCTTAAACCTTCGCAAGGTCTAAAGAATTCTTTAAAAATCGAAATGGCCAAACAAGTAGCTGTTTTGGGTTTACACTACCCCAAAAAGAAGAGACTCGTAGGATTAGCAAAAAAATATATTTGCTATATGGTTTCCACTCCTTCTCAAAAATGAAGGCTCTTAGTGGAATTCGAGTGCTGGGGGACAGGGTATACTTCGCTCAAGAGCTTCGTAATACCTTTGGAACCCTACCTCTATCAAAATCTTTCGCTAAGGCTACTGGTACAAGTCTTTTATATGCAAATGCTTTACCGGAACCAGTTTTTAAGTATAGCTCAAAATCTTTTGCTTCTTTTTTCGTAGTGAACCCTGCATACCAAACAAGTTTCCATGGAATGTGTGGTTTTGTTGACTTTACTTTTCCTTGGTTATGTAGACTCAATCTGATTTTCAGGTTTTTTGATGAACCAAAGTAGAAAATATGTGATTTTGAGCTAAGTAAGATGTAACTGTAATACATAAAGCATGCAATTCCGTAGCCTTGGCGAAGGATTGCTGGGGGACAGGGATTTGAACCCCGATTAACAGATCCAGATTCTGTCGTCCTGCCGTTAGACGATCCCCCAATATCAGATTAATTGTAAAATCATTCAATTCTACCAATTTCTTTTTCCTGCTTTGCAGGAATGTTGTCCTACCATGTCGTCGTTTCACTCCTCTTACTTCGTACAGACGATCCAGCAATATAAATCAGTAAACAACAAACAAGAAACAATAAGCAGTAAACAAGACTGAGGGAATTATACCAAAAAACAGGGTTATAATACGAATAGAATGTTTCTGCTTATAGACAAGCCAAAAGGAATAACATCGCACGATGTTATTGATAGGATCAGAAAAATTACAGACATAAGACGCACCGGTCACGCCGGAACACTTGACCCGAATGCTACAGGTCTTTTAATTGTTGGTGTCGGAAGGGAGTCAACAAAAGAACTTTGGACAAAGTTTGGGAAAATGGATAAAACTTATGTAGCGGAAATTACATTGGGAGAGGAGAGGGAAACCGACGATTCAGTCGGTAAAATCCGAAATTCGAATATCGAAATTCGAAATGGTTCGGCAAAACTCACTATCCTGAGCTCGTCGATGGACAAATCCCAATTTTCCAAATCTCAAATGTTAAAAACTTTAAATCTGTTTTTAGGTGAGCAGATGCAGACACCACCGGTTTATTCAGCTATTAAATCCGGAGGAAAAAAGGCATATGAAGAAGCGAGAAAAGGAAAAGTCTTAAAGGTCGAACCAAGAAAAGTTATCATTTATTCAATAAAGCTGCTTGAATATGAATATCCTCTTTTGAAAATTGAATCCAAGGTTTCAAGCGGAACATATATCAGAGCGCTCGCACGCGACATCGGAAGAAAACTTGGATGCGGAGCTTACCTTTCCAATTTACGAAGAATTAAAATTGGGGAATATAAAGTTGAGAATAGTGTGAAGTTGGATGAGTTGACCGAGGATAATTTAGATAGGAAATTTAATGTTCTATGATGTTTTTTTCATTCTTTGCTTGCCCAAACCCGATTTCCAATTTCTTGCTTGTCCAAGAAATTGGAGAAAGAAGGACACTCATATGAATTTTTTAATCTTTCCCCGTCTTGTTCGTACTTTGCCTCTCAAACTCAGCTCGTCAGGCTCGCTTCGGACTATTCGGACTTTTTAAATGTACTCACTCGACTTGCTCAAGAGTAAAAAATTCGATGAGATAGAAATAAGAATAAAAAACAGCCTTTATTGGAACTTGGTTATTGTTTGTAATTTGTTATTTGTATATTGTTATTTGATATTATAAAAGTATGAACATTTTTCAATCCGCCTTACTCGGTATCATTCAGGGTTTAACCGAATTTCTTCCGGTTTCTTCCTCAGGGCATCTTGTTTTGGTACAATCCCTAATTCCAAATTTTTCCCAGGAAGGAATACTTTTTGATACTTTTCTCCATTTCGGAACGATACTTGCCGTTTTGGTGTTCTATTTCAATCGAATAATCAAACTTAAGTTTAATGAGATTAAGATACTCGCCATTGCAACGATACCTGCAGTCGTCGTTGGATTTATATTAAAAGACGGGATTGATGCGATATTTCAAAATACCACCTTAGTTGGTTTTGCTCTGATCGTTACGGGATTAATGAACTTGAGAACTGATGAGCATAAAGAAATAACCGATACGGTTGATATAAAAAATGGAATCATAATTGGTCTTTTTCAGGCATTTGCGATCCTTCCGGGAATTTCAAGGTCAGGGTCGACCATATTTGGAGGAACTCTTTTGGGTGTGAAAAAAGAAAAAGCGGCAGAATATTCATTTTTACTTTCTATCCCCGCAGTACTTGGAGCAAATTTGTTGGAAATTATAAAAAGCGGGGAAGATTTTGTATTATTGCCGGAATATATTGTTGGTATTATTTGTTCGTTTGTATTCGGGCTTATATGTATAAAAGTATTACTCAATATGTTATCGACGAATAAATTCAAATACTTTGGATACTACTGCATATTGGTAGGAGTGGTTAGTTTAATAGCAAAATAATTTTCGGAAGAAAGAGTGCAACCCCCACAATTATCGACATTCCGGCAGCAAGAAGAACACATGCGGCAGATACATCTTTGGCGATCTTTGCATAAGGGTTAACTTCAGGACTGGTGGTATTTACAACTGCTTCGAGAACGGTATTTAGAAGTTCCAATATCAGCACAAAAAAAATGGTAAATGTTAAAAATAACCACTCTAAGATTTCAAGTCCAAGTACTAATCCAAGGGTGATAGCAAAAAAGGCGAAAACCAGATGAATACGGAAGTTGGGTTCATTTTTAATGGCAGTATTAAGTCCGCAAAATGCGTATTTGAAGCTTTTGGTGGTGGAATGCTTTAAACCCATAGGTAGAATAGATATATAGATATTAAGATATAAAGATATAAAGGTACAGGGGAAAATATCCAACTACCGATATAAAATAGACAGGCCGCCTTTTTCATTAGTGGAATGGTGTTGTACAATAAATTATGCATAAAGATTCGGGAAAAAACCTTCTTATTGTCCTTTCAGCTGTTTTTGTGATTCTGTTCGTTTATATTTTTGCCGACAGAGATAGGGAAGAGATCAGATCTGTCGAACAAAACATAATATCTCCTGATCTGAGCGGAAATATCGATCTTAATAAAAAGGTTGGATCATGGCATGGAAGCAGAATTGACCTTCCTCCCAATGTTTTTAATGTTGATGACAATAAAGTGCTAAGTGTCGTTCCGAGAGAAGAAAGATGGGTGGAGGTTGACCTTTCCGAGCAGAAGCTGACCGCATGGGAAAATGGAGAAGTATTTTTGGAATCACTAGTTTCCACGGGTCTTCCCTGGTGGCCGACACCCCAAGGGGAATTTACGGTTTGGCTTAAAGTTAGAGCTACTTTGATGGAGGGAGGGGAAGGAAGATATTATTACAATCTTCCTAATGTGCCTTATGTTATGTTTATTGAAAACGCCGAAATTCCGAGATCAAGAGGGTACGGCCTCCATGGAACTTATTGGCACAATGATTTTGGAACTGTTCATAGTCATGGTTGTGTTAATCTGCCGACAGAGGTCGCAAAAGAACTTTACTATTGGACATACCCAATGCTTTCGAATGACCATAGGACTGTTTATTCATCGAATGATAACCCTGGGACGAAGATAGTAATTCATGAGTAGATTATGCTAACAAATATTTTCACTTTAGAAAAACAGGTGCTGATCACTTTTATTGCCAGTTTTTTAATATTGTTTATGGTCGGTGGAGTTGTGTATTTTTGGATGTTTCGGAAAAAATTGGTTTTCAGACAAGTGGTAATAGCATTCATAGCCATGTTTGTTGCATGGGCGATCTCGGACTTCTTGAAGAAATATTTTTTAACTGAGCGGCCGTTTATCGCAAATGGTCAAGTTCCTCTAACCTTGACATGGCCATTTGATCCATCCTTTCCATCAAATCATGCATCAAGCGCCTTTGCGCTTGCATTAAGTATTCGAAAATCAGATAAGAGACTATTTATTGTTTATTTGCTTTTTGCATTATTAGTTTCTTTTGGCAGGGTTTTAAGCCGTGTTCATTATTTTGTTGATGTATTTGCAGGAGCTTTGATCGGCATCGCGGTCGTTTATATTTTGGAAAAGTTGGGTATGGAGAAGTTTTTTAAAAAAGTTCTCGCTTGATTCTGAAAGATCTTACTTCCGGCAATACTATCCAATGTTTGTACAAAATTAGGAATTTTGGCTGGACGAGAAAGAACCGTTCGACGAGACCTACGGATGATTTTTTAGGTTGACATATCCTTGACAATTAGCAGAATGATGTGTAGACTGCTAGAGATATATTAACTTCATATTATGAATGAAGACTCGAATATTAAAAGAGTGATTCCGATTGTTCCTATACGAGGATCTGTGGTATTTCCAAATACCGATGCGGTCCTGACTTTTGGGAGAAAAAAAAGCGTTACGGCTGTAAATGCTGCCTTTCAAACAGATAAGGTCATTGCCATTTTTACTCAAAAAGATGCAAAAACATCCGATCCTCAAATAGACGACCTTCATAAAATTGGTACAATTTCAGTAATTACGCAGATGATGTCGAGTGATGGCGAGATCCACTGTGTTATAAAAGGTCAGGCGAGAGTAAAACTGGACCGTATTATTGAAAAAGATCCTTATATTACTGCTGAGGTTGAGGAGTTGAGAGAAGATTCCCCTACAGACGAGATCAGAGCTTTTTCCAACAAGTTGGTGGAACTATTTAAAAAAGCAATCAATTTGGGAAAACAGGCAGAAGTAATGACTGTAATGAAATTAATATCGGGATCACCCGAGCCGAATGAAGTTGCAGATCAAATTGCATCACTTTTAGAAATTAAAGTTGACGAAAAGCAAATTCTTTTGGATACACTTTCTTTGAAAACGAGATTGATGAAAGTGCTTGCACACCTTACCCATGAAGTGAATGTTCTGGAACTGGAAAAAACGATTTCCACAAAAACTCAAAAAAGGTTTGAAGATCAGATGAGAAAAACCATGCTTCTTGAGAAAAAACGGACGATCGAAAAGGAGCTGGGTGAGGACGAATTTGGTGATCTGTCTTCGGAGGAATCCGGCGGATACAAAAAGAGGATCAAAGAAGCCCATATGCCAAAAGATGTTGAGGAAAAGGCAAAAAAGGAACTGAAAAGACTTTCTCAAATGTCTCCCCATAATCCCGAAGGGGGATATTTGCGAAACTATCTTGATTGGCTTTGCGATATGCCATGGAGTAAGACCACGGCGAATAATGTTTCCATCTCAAACGCCGAAAAAGTGTTGGAACGGGATCATTACGGATTGGGAAAAGCAAAGGAAAGGATCCTGGAATATCTTGCGGTCATGAAGATAAAAAAGAGCAGAAAACTTTTTGGGAAAGACAAAAAAAGAAACGACGATGCTCAACCGACGATACTCTGTTTTATCGGTCCACCCGGGGTCGGGAAGACATCGATCGGTAAATCGATAGCAAAAGCCTTAAAGCGTAAATTTGTACGGATATCTTTGGGGGGAATCAGGGATGAAGCCGAGATCAGAGGCCACAGAAGGACGTATGTCGGAGCACTTCCCGGGAGGATCCTTCAGGGGATAAAGAATGCCGGAACGAAAAATCCTGTTTTTATGCTGGATGAAATTGATAAGATCGGTGCGGATTTTAGAGGGGACCCATCATCGGCGCTTTTGGAAGCACTTGACCCGGAACAGAATAGTGAATTTTCCGATCACTATCTTGAAGTTCCGTTTGATCTTTCCGAGGTAATGTTCGTTGCCACAGGAAATATGATCGAAACGATTCCCGTTGCCTTGAGAGATCGTATGGAAATAATTAATTTCCCCGGCTATACCCAAGATGAAAAATATAACATTGCAGAAAAATTTTTATGGATGAAGCAGTTAAAACTTCACGGACTGGATGATAAAAAGTTAAAGCTTGAAAAAAATGCACTGAACGAGATCATCGAAAGGTATACCAGAGAATCGGGAGTAAGGAATTTGGAAAGAAACCTGGCAAATGTTCTGCGAAAGATAGCCAAACTTGTAGCAGAAAAGAAAAACTATCAGCAAAAAATCACAATGTCCGACATTAGAAAATATCTTGGTCCGCAGAAATTCACTTCTCTTATTGCGGAAAAGAAGGATGAGGTTGGTATGTCCACAGGTTTGGCGGTAACTCCGGCAGGTGGTGAGATACTGTTTATTGAGGTTTCGTTAATGCCGGGGAAAGGCCATTTGACCTTGACCGGACAACTTGGAGATGTAATGAAAGAGTCCGCCCGTGCTGCATTTACTTGGACACGTTCCCATTGGCAAAGTTTGGGACTTAAAAAGGATTTTGGACAAACTACTGACGTTCACATACATGTTCCGGAAGGTGCTGTTCCGAAAGACGGTCCATCTGCGGGTGTTGCAATAACAACGGCGCTTGTTTCGGCATTGTCTAAGATTCCGGTTAAGCGTGAAGTTGGAATGACAGGTGAAATCACTCTTCGCGGAAGAGTTTTGGAGATTGGCGGAGTGAAAGAGAAAGTAATTGCCGGACACAGGGCAGGTCTTAAAACAATTATTTTACCGAAGGATAACGAAAAAGATATGGAGGATGTTCCGAAAGCCGTTAAAAAAGATATTAAATTTGTTTTTGCCGAAAATTATTCTGACGTAATGAAAGTGGCTTTGACAGAAGCTCCAAAGAAATAGAAAGATATTGGGATATTGAGAATTTACCACGAATTCCTCGTAATTAGATGAGAAAATTGATAAAATACTCTCGAGGCGCTACAACGCGAAAGCGGGGTTATCGCCGAAGAATGAGGCGCTACAACGCGAAAGCGGGGTTATCGCCGAAGAATGAGGCGCTACAACGCGAAAGCGGGGTTATCGCCGAAGAATGAGGCGCTATCGTCTAGCGGCTAGGACAGCAGGTTCTCATCCTGTAAACCTGGGTTCGATTCCCAGTAGCGTCACAAATTATTTCATCTGCGTTTCTTTAATATTCTAAACAGACATCAAATATATTGGTGCTAATCTGCTCTGTATTTTTGGTTTGTATTAAGCTTCTTTATCAACAAGAGGTAAATTGTACAACGGGTCTTTAATCATTTTTTCATATTCTTCATTTTGTGGTGTAATTTCTGTTGCATTCTTAATATCTACCTGTTTAAGGTATTTGGCTATTCCTACAATTTGATCCTGTTTGGGAGAGTTATATAATCCGAGTTGCCAGATTAATTTTCAAACAAGTTTGTATCCATTAATATATACTCTATTATTTGGATCATCTATACTTTCTTTCAAGTGATTTTTCCTCGACTGGGATGCAATAAAGAATTGAGACTCTTCGGGTGAGGCAATTTCTTCGATAATTTCTATCATTAGACTTTCGTTTAATATTGCATATCCTTCAGAAATTGCTCGACGTAAGTTTGTCGATTTACCCCTAGATTTTCTAAATGATTCCCTAACAGTTTCCATATCATAAAGTTCAACAAATGCGCCATGACTAAGTTCGTGAGCTGCTATAACAAATGTACTAATACAAAATTCTTTGTCTGTTAGTTCTTTTTCCTTTACATCGTTTAATGTTATATAAGCATCAAAACCATAATCATCAATTGATAGTATATGTCCACCATTCTTTCTAAGTCCCCAACCACCATTTTTGTCATTTCTCGAACGGAAATACATTAAAGATTCTTGCTTGGGTATCGGAATTTTGGGAGCGTGTTTTTTTAAAATTATTCTGGCTCCCTCAAATGTTCTAGTGGCTCTCAGAACGTTCGCACTTTCTTCTTGTAGTTTTTCTGCTATCTGTATAATGTTGGCAGATCCAAATCCGTGTTTATTTCTTATCTCCTGGAATTTATGGTCATTTTCAAGGTTAATAATCAAATCGTCTGTAGTAATATTTAAACCCAATCTGGACAAATTCTTTACCGTTTGCTTTAACAATTCTTCTTCACCGTTTATAAGATTTGTGGAATCAAAAGGTGGTTGAATACCATCGATATTAGTTAATTTGGGTGCAATTACCAATAAAGCCTTTAATGTTTGTGCATGATCGCAATCCGAATTGGCTAGTTCTGAAACAAAAGCCGTATATGGTAACGCTTCCGGTCTTTCTTCAATTAGCTTCTTATATGACCCTTCAGCTTTAAGATAAATTTGCTCAAGATCCAGTTTGAATTGTTTTGATGAATCTTGAAGGGATTTATCGCTTTCCATGTCACTAATGTTATTAGTAAGTATATAATTTAATCGCCTATTTTTATAGGAAATAATATGATCGAAATTCTTATGTTTCTCTAATTGAAACCAAGAATTGCATTATTTGCGAGTCCGAAACAAAATAACTTTGAGTTACCGAACTCAACTCGGTGAATATTTCATTTCTGGAATGATATAAGCATCTTCTCGAATGGGGTTTGTTCGTTTGATAAACGCTCTTGTTTTTACAAATTGGTTTTTGTAGTGATAAACTCAGCTTAAAATACTTTGAAATAACCCTCTGTTTAATCGGGTAAATTGTTGATGTAAAATGAGGCGTGACGGACTTAATCGTGGATGTAAAAAATTTCATTCAAAAAAATCATACTACAATAATACTGTCATTAATAATAATTCTTCATATATTGATATTGTTACAAACTGTTTTTTGGCCGGCCGCAGAATTTAGAATACTTCCATATCTTACCGCCAAAGGATTAGTGCCATACAAAGACATAATTGACCAGCACTTTCCTGGAATATTTTTCTTTCCGATAAATCTTTTCACAATAGGTTTAGCCAATCCATTGGGATTGAGGTTAATGCAAATATTTATAGTTGCATCTACTCACGTAGCCATATATTTGATCACCCGTAAGTTGAAAAATTCTGGTAGATATTCTTTCTATTCAAATATAATGTACGTATTTGCACAAACACTTTTTGAGGGCTATGTTCTTTGGATAGATTCTTTTATTTCTCCATTAGTGCTAATCTCATATTTACTACTTATTTCGGAAACAAAAGGTGCGGGTTTTCGTCTTACTTTCTTATCGGGCATATTTCTTTCTCTGGCACTACTTTTTAAGCAACTTATTGTTCTTGTATTTGGTCTTGTATTTATTGTACTTTTACTTTTCAGGGCAAATAAGAAGCGTATTTTTATGTTCGCTTTGGGGTTTGTTTTGCCGGTGATTTTTATGTTGATCTATTTTTCAAGCCGGCAACTTATGAATGACTTTTTTTACTGGACAATTATTTTCAACTCGAAAGTTTATCCGGAATATGCATTCAGACTGCCCACGCTGAAGGAGATACTAATTTTGTTCGTTATTACAGCACCTTTTATTGTGTTAACAGTTCGGGAGTATATAAAAGAAAAAAGGAGAAATATCCTTTTTTTGTCTGCATACGCGTTACCCCTTCTCATATTTATATACGGAAGATATGACTTTGTCCACCTTCAGCCATTTATTCCCTTTGCGTGTATATTTATATCTATCGGTCCGTTTTTAAAGAGACCGCGATTTCATTATGCTTTTGCATACTTGCTTATTTTTATACTAATGTGCACCCTTCAATTATCAAAATTGGGGGAATACACAACTTTTATAGAAAATACCCATGAGTTGTCCATTCGGGAGATTAATAGGTTAAATAATGAAGGTTTCACAATCTATCTTGATTCCCATCATGAACTGTACCAACTTACCGGCACATTTCCATACAATTATAAGTATGTTCCAAAACTCCCGTGGTATTTGGATAAAGAAAAGAATATATTTTCCGAAAGCTTTTTCATAAAACGTCCTGACTTACTGATGATTCTCAACAACACGGATAAATCGTCAGAAATTTATGAGTTTGCTGAAACTCATTACACGAAGGTAAAAAGTGTCGATGATTTTTATATGTTCTTTTCTGAAGAAAAAGAAAGCGGGGTTGAAAATGCTTCGTCCGCTGTTCAGTGAACCCGTGAGAAGATGTCGGGGACAATTCTATTTGTTATAAAGAACGGACTTATTTATGAATACATTTTCGGCGTGGTTATTGAATAATTTCCATATGTTGCTACAATTGGATTAATATTATGGAAGATGAAGATAAGAGAGAGGATGTTCAGACAGAATCCGTAATAGAGGAGACTTCTGTGGATACTCCAAAAAAAGTCAAGGTTGGAAAAATTGCAAAAGCAAGATCAAACAGTAAAGTAAGGCTTGCCATCATTCTTGTTTTGATGGCAATTGTTGCCGGACTTTTTATCTTTTGGGGTAAGGCCCGTATTTTTCTTGCCGGAATCTTTGTAGCTCTTCTTCTTGCACTCGGGCTTGAAGTGTCCGGAAATGATTGGGATCTTGGAAAACTTATTGAAACAGGGTCACTTTCCGAATCAAAAGTTGAAAAGACGGAAAGCGGGAGATGGCTAATTGATGACAGGTGCAAAAAAGAAGCAGTAAATTGCGACAATTTTGAATATCAGGAAGACGCACAAGGTATGTTCGAATATTGCGGAGGTCCGGAAAGTGACGTCCATGGACTTGATGGAGATGACGATGGCGAGGTATGTGAGGCACTACCTTCGAATCAGTGAATAGTAAAAACCACACTTTAATCCTGTAAGTCTTTTTTTGGCAGAGGTAAAAGAAGGCTTGTTCTGTTTTTGTAATTTTGATAAGAAGTATCGTTTTTATATTTTTCATTATATTTGTTTTCAAGAGGCGGAATTCCACTTACGAAAAGCAGGAGGAAAGTAATAAAGAGAGGTCCGATAATTGCAACATGTTCAAAACCTGTTAAATAGGGAAGGGATATAAAATAAATTCCCCACCAGCAAAGTATTTCACCGAAATAATTTGGGTGCCTTGAGTATTTCCAAATGCCGGTTTCTATCCACTTATCTTTATTTTTGGGGTCATTTTTAAAGTTGAATTTTTGCGAATCGGCAAAGCCCTCGGTAATTATTCCAAGCATCCAAATTGTCGCACCAACGTATAAAAGTACAGAATATTCAGGGAGTATATTTTTAGAGATGATGATCGAAGAGGGTAGACTTATTACCCAGACGGCAATTGCCTGAAAAAGCCAGAATTGAAAGAACTTCCAAAAATTTTCCCTTATTCCGTCAAACCGTTTATCTTTCCCGATCATTAATATTCTTTGAAAGAGGTATATTATAAGTCTTAATCCCCAAAGTATTATCATTATCGATATCACTGATTGAACAACACCCGCGGAATCGTTTGACATCAGAAGATAAACTACAAGAAAAATAAAACCCAATCCGTATGACAGATCCGTAACCTTATCTGTTTTAAATGTTGCAGCAAATAAGAAAAAGATTGCCTGAATGAGGATGCTGATAATCAGAGTAATAATAACGGTTTCCATTATTTATTTAAATACCAAACGGAAAGATTTAGAAAAGATGCAAAAGAAACCCATGCAAAGTAAGGGATTAGTAGGTATGAAGCTCTTTTGTCGATCTTGGAAAATATTCCGATAAGACGGAAGATCATATACCACAAAATAACTATTACGATATAAGCTAATCCCGGACTTTTCATACCAAAAAAAACGATGCTCCAAAGCGAGTTCACGACCAAATGAAGCAAAAATATTTTTACGGGCTTTGAAAACAGGGGTTTCTGTTTTTTTACAATTAAATAAAGTGAGATCCCCATCATGATATATAGAGTTGTCCATACGGGAGCAAATAGCCAGTTGGGGGGGCTAAAAAATGGTTTATTAAGACCGGCATACCACGTCGGTATGTTCTTTACCGTGAACGCAGAACCAACACCTCCTGCGAGTAGTGATATTCCAATAGCTGAAACGAGGGTTATAAAAGTTTTTAGATCAGTGCGCAATTTTGTAAAAATCCGGCTTTTTGTTTTTTCTGTCTCTTTTACCATACAAGGTAAATATACGCTTTACACCTTAAGTTCCAAGTACTATTTCGATCGAAATGTAAGTCAGCCAGAAAATGAAAAGAATAAAACTTTCTTTTTTTGATAAATATTTTTGCGAATTTAGAAAGTAAAAAAGAAGAAATGATGACACGACCATAAATATTCCTGTTGAATATATAATTTTTTGAGGAAAAGAAAAGGGATTAATGATAGCAATTAAGCCAACGACAATGGTAGCGTCAGCCAGTACTGTTCCTAAAATGTCTCCGATTGCCAGCGACTCGTCATTTTTTTTGACCGATTTCAAGGAAAATAATAGTTCGGGCATTGTGGTTCCTAAACCAACGATCAATATTCCGATAAGAATAGGGCTGATATTCAAATTATATGCAAGTGCCGTTGCAGAAGTAACCGTAAAATGTGAACTAATGAGAAGGACAAGCATACTTAAAAGAAAAAGAATGGTGTTTTCACTTTTATTTTGCGGATTATCAACAATGGCAGATTTGTGATTGCCGTCCTTGAATGCCAAATAGTAAAAAGCAGCGCCGATTATAATTAAGGTTAACCCTTCCAGACGTGTATAGTTTCCATCAAACCCGAGTATTATGGGAACAAGTAGAAAAATCGGATAAACGACATTGTTTTTAAGGATCTTACTTTGTATCCGGATTCCGTGCCCGGAATATGCAACCAGAATCGCAAATATCAAAGTCAGATCTGATATATTTGAACCAAATAACGTTGCCAATCCGAATGCCGGGACATTTTGCACGGCAGCGTTTATTGAAATAAATGTTTCGGGAAGGATCGAAATTATGGCAATCACAATAAAACCTATGGTATATTTTGACAAATTAAAACTTTCTGCAAGCTTTGACGCATATTTTGAAGCCATTGTTGCACTCTTGATAATAATAAAAATTGAAGTGATAAGAATAAATATGTTTTGAAGCATATATTTTTTAAATATTAACAGTTTAATTAAAGCAGATTGCTGGGGTGATTTACAAGTGAATATTAAATATTTTCCTTAATATATTGGTGAACACTTTCCCAATTATCAATACCGTCTTTTGAGATAAGAATGTATTGATGGTCGGAACTTTGACTTTCCATAAGCACATTGTCGGTGGTAAGAGATAATGACTTAATTTCGAAATCGGATAATGTCTCCTGTTCTGAAGCTATTTCCAAAGCGGTTTTAACATCAACGTCGGTCAGAATATTTTTTGACAGAGTATTAACAGAGGTTAATATCTTTGGTATAGACCCGATCTTTAGTAGTTTATTTTTGACACCAATTAAAAATGCCTGTTGTCTGAGAGCTCTTCCAAAATCATTGCCGTTTATATCCGAATGTCTGGACCGTACGAATTTTAATGCTGTTTCTCCATCAAGCGCTGCATATCCTTTTTGAAAGTTTAGTGTTTCGTATCGGCAAGTAAATTCTTTTTCCAAAAGTTGACCTGACATAGTTGCGTGAAGAGACTCTAATTCTTCCTCACTTTTGCCGCAAATATCATTTTCAAGGCCTTTTATAGGGTAATATTTGTCTTCAAATGAAAATGGGATGTTTACTTCGATACCTCCGAATGAATCGACTATAGATGTAAAACCACTAAAATTTATTGCTGCAAAGTTTTCCGGCATTATTCCTGTCACGATCGATATCATTTCTTTGGAAAGTGTTCCTGCTCCGTAAAGTCCTTTGTATTTATCATCTTTATCCGGGTACTTTTTGTCATCGATACCGATTGCAAATGCGTGATTTATCTTGAAATGCTGAGTACTTTCTTTTGATATAGGAACGGGTACCCAAATGTCTCTGGGAATGGAAAGAAGTACAATCTTTTTATCTTTTGGATAAATCCTAGCCAGGATGATCGTATCAGTTAACGCGGCGCCGTCGTGATCTCCTCCAGCATAACCCAGTAAGAGAATATTCCTAATACGGAGTGGATCGGGGGTCGGGGTTGGAGCGGGAGTTGTCTGTTTAGTTCCCGGCGTTGTAACTACAATATTTTTGTAGATCCTGAAAAAGTAAGCTATTGTTCCCGAAATCAGAAAAAGCCCGCAAAAAAATAATATCTTAATTATTAAACCAGCTTTTTTTCTCATAACCCGGTAATTATATATGAAAATTATCAAATACTCATTCCTGAAATACAAGTATATTTTTTCTAAGGGGCTTGACAATTGTGTGAGTTAAGCATAAAATTCCTTCCTGTTCGATCTTTTTAATTGACCAAGTAACTGTTTTTATTGATATGATATCTGCCCAAAAATTAACTCTTGCGTCTAATTTCCCGAATAGTATTATTAAATACTGTTTTCAGTCATATAAGTAAACATTGTTCACCTTCAAATGGAACGTTTGGAGGATTTTTTTTAAGTTACTATTTTATAAATTATGAAAGACAATAAATTACAATTGACCAAACAAGGAGTGGAAGCTTTGAAAAATGAGCTCTCTGATTTATTGGAAAAAAAACGTCCTAATTTAGTCGAGAGACTATCAAATGCAAGAGGGCAGGGAGATCTTTCCGAGAACAGTGATTATCAAAATGCCAAGGATGAACTCGAATTCTTGGATGGAAGGATAGATGAACTTCGGGAGGTCATTAAAAATTCGGTCATAATTAAAGATACATCTGCGGATAAGGATACCGTGGGGGTTGGTACAAAGGTGAAACTTCACATTAACGGAAACGAAAATATTTTCGAAATAGTTGGAGAATGGGAAGCTGATCCTGTAGCAAAGAAGATCTCACACACTTCTCCTTTAGGCCAAGCTTTAATGGGAAAGAAAATCGGCGATGGGGTTGAAGTGGAAGCCCCAGCAGGGAAACTTCATTACGAGATCATTTCGATAGAGTAATAATACACAGCTTCTTAATTTTGCGATATACTACTTCTTAATGAGCGAACAAAAACTTGAAGAAATAAGGAATATCCGTTTGGAAAAGATCAAAAAACTTATTGCCCTCGGAATAAATCCTTATCCATCAAAACCCAAAGAAGGGATTGAAGATATTGCTGATGCTCGTGAGAAATTGGAACAGGATGTAATGGTTGCGGGTCGTGTTATGTCCATTCGCGGACACGGAAACGTCGCTTTTTTTGACCTGAAGGACGAAACGGGCAAGATCCAACTTTGGTTTCAGAAAGACAAACTTGCCGATTCTTATAAAATTACCGAACTTTTGGATGTTGGCGATATATTGTATGCCAAAGGGATTGTGACAAAAACAAAAGCGGGAGAGATAAGTATCGATGTAAATGACTTCCAGCTACTTTCAAAGTCTATCCGACCTCTTCCTTCCACATGGTTTGGATTGAAAGACGTTGAGGAAAGATATAGGCAAAGATATGTAGATTTGATTTTAAACGAAGAGGCTCGAAAGATTTTTGATTTGAGAACAGGGTTAGTTACGGAAATAAGAAAGTTTATGGATAGTAAGGGGTTTCGGGAAGTGGAAACGCCAATTCTTCAGCCTATATACGGTGGTGCAAGCGCACAACCTTTTACGACGCACCATAACGCGCTTGACACGGATTTGTACCTCAGGATCTCTGACGAGTTATATTTGAAACGCTTGATCGTAGGGGGTTACAGGAAGGTCTACGAAATAGGACACGTTTTTAGGAACGAAGGTATAGATAGAGCGCATAATCCTGAGTTTACGATGATGGAGTTTTATTGGGCGTATGCAAACTACGAAGATCTGATGACCCTGACGGAAGAAATGTTATCAACGATAATTAATAAGTTGACCGGTAGTTATAAAGTGCAACACGAAGATGACCTTTTGGACTTTACGCCTCCTTGGCCGAGAGTGAAATTTAGAGATCTTTTACTGGAAAAAACCGGAATAGATATTGACGCAACCAGAACAGAAGTTGCTTTAAAGAAAGAGATCAATGGTAGGAAACTTAAATTTGATTTAAAGGGAGTAGTTGGATATGGGGCACTCTGCGACAAGTTATACAAAGAATATATTCGCCCAAGTTTGGTGCAGCCTCAATATCTGGTTGATTACCCGTCTGCGATGATAGCGCTTGCAAAAAAGAAAGAAGAGAATCCGCATTATATATCGTCGGTTCAGCTACTGGTAAAAGGATATGAAATTATCAAAGCCTACAATGAGTTGAACGATCCGGTCGATCAAAAGGATAGATGGTTGGAAGAGGAGCGTTTAGGGAAAAAGGGATTAGAAGATCATATGGTTCTGGATGAAGATTATATTAGAGCACTGGAATATGGAATGCCTCCAACAGCAGGATGGGGAATGGGAATAGATCGATTGGTCTCGATTTTAACAAATCAGCATTCTTTGAAAGAAGTAATTCTTTTTCCAACCCTCCGCCCGGAAAAATAATAAATGACTATATACGCCTTGAAAGGAACAACCCTTCAAGTACATGGATATGAATAAGAAGGAAGCATTGGAACTGCTGCATAGTAAAATGCAGAATCAGAACCTGCGAAGACATTGCTATGCCGTTGGAGCTGTGATGAAGGCGTTAGCAAAGCATTTCAGTAAAGGTGAAGTGTCCTCCGTCGCTAAAGCTATGGAGGAGACCTGGGAAATAGTAGGACTTCTGCACGACGGAGATTACGAGGAAACCAAAAATACTCCCGAACTTCATACTTTAAAAATGATTGAATGGCTGGAGCAGAGGGGTGATATTAAGAAGGAGATTCTTGATGCAATACTTTCTCATAATTATGCTCATACAGGTCAGAACCCTCCGAAAAATAATCTGGAATGGTCTTTATACTGTTGTGATGAACTGACGGGTTTAATTGTAGCTGTGGCTTTGGTCAAACCCGACAAGAAACTTGCATCTGTTTCATTAGATTCGATTATTAGCAAATGGAAATCGCCGAGTTTTGCTGCAGGAGTAAAAAGGGAACAGATAGAAGAATGTCAGCACAGGCTTGGAATTCCGTTAAACGATTTCATTCAAATTGCCCTTACCGCAATGCAATCGATATCAAAAGATCTGGGGTTGTAAAGATCAGGTAGTGAATTTTAAAGGTTGACCCCAAACAAAATTTTATTTAGAATACCTTCATTAACAATTTATTAGAGACGTTACAGGTCGGAGCTAAACTTTTGGTTTAGCCTTTGTTCCCCCGTCCGAGTCGCCTTCGAAAACCATTATTTGGAGTAAGATGAGCCGGGAACTCCCGTTACAGAGTATGCGGTCCGGTGATTGCCGGATCCGGAGTTTCGGTGAGTAATTACCGGAAGAATAAAGGTGGCACCGCGATAAAGCTTCACATTTTAATATAAAGCTTCTTCGTCCTTCATTTGTTTAATTTAGAAAGCGGGGTGATTATTGTGGCAAATAAAGAAATAAAAGACGGACTGGCATATTGGAATGAATATATGGGAATAAATGATCTCAAGAAAGATGAACCCAAAGAAGAAATAAATATTGGAACATTACTTGTCGTGAAGGGAAAAGTAGCAAATAGAACTGTTCTGGAAGAAGTTGTATATGACGGTCATGGAGTTGCATAAAACATTTCGGATTATCGGAATATAGATAACTAATATCTTGTTTGCTATACTTAGCTTGAATTTGTAAATTATTATTTCGGGCGAAACGTGGTGGTTTTATAAATATAAATTCAAATTTTTCCTTAAGTCATTCCTGCGCAGGCAGGGATCTATAAAAATATTGACTATATGGATCCCCGATTTCTCGGGAATGACAGAGGTTTTAAATTATGCTTGATCTGAAATTTATCCGCGAAAATGTGGATTTAGTAAAAAAAGGAGTTTCCGTAAAAAACTTCGATGCTTCAATAGTCGACATACTGCTAAAGCTTGATGAGGACAAACGGAAGCTTCAAGCAGAGATCGAGAATTTGAGAGCTGAAAGGAATGTTGCAGCAAAGTCTAAAGATATTGAGAAAGGAAAGAAAATAAAGGAAGAGCTTCAAAAGAAAGAACCGGAACTGGATAAACTTGAAAAAGAATTACTTTCAAATTTAAACCAAATTCCCAATGTTCCTTCCGATAAAGCTCCAATCGGAAAAAATGAAAAAGATAATATTGAGGTGAGAAAATGGTCTCCTTCGCAAAATGCTTCGGAAGACCAAAGTGGTGAACCTCGAAAATTTGATTTTGAACCGAAAGACCATCTTGAACTGGGAACCTCTCTTGGAATTTTGGATTTTGAGACAGGTGCAAAGGTGGCAGGTTCACAGTTCTATTTTCTTTACAGAGACGGGGCTTTGTTGGAATTAGCCCTTGTACAATATGCATTTGAAATCCTTTCCAAAGAAGGTTTTATTCCGGTAATTACTCCCGACCTTGCAAAATCAAGATTTTATCTCGGGACAGGGTATATGCCGAAAGGCAACGAAGCGCAGACTTATGCAATTGAAGACGAAGATTTGGGACTTATTGCCACTGCGGAAGTGACATTAGCCGGTAAACATGCAGATGAGGTAATCTCGGAAAAAGATTTACCTTTAAAATATATAGGCTATTCCCATTGTTTCAGAAAGGAAGCAGGTGCGTATGGTAAGTATTCTAAGGGAATGTATCGGGTTCATCAATTTACTAAAGCAGAAATGTTCATTTACTGTACCCCTGAAGAGTCAGATAAATATCACCAGCACATTTTGGAGATGGAGGAGAAAATTTACCAAGGACTGGGGCTTCCTTATAGAGTTTTGGAAATGTGTACAGGTGATCTCGGAGCTATGGCAGCTAGAAAATATGATATTGAAGCCTGGATGCCAGGGCGTGGTGAATATGGAGAAGTTACATCAACCTCCAACTGTACCGATTATCAAGCAAGAAATTTGAATATCAAATTTAAAAAGAAAGATGGTAAGAGTGAATTTGTCCACATGTTAAATGGAACTGCAATTGCAACTTCAAGGACACCATTAGCAATTCTTGAAAACTATCAGAATGAAGACGGATCGGTTACTATTCCTGAAGTTTTAAGAAAGTGGATGGGGAAAGAGAAGATTAGTATATAGAATATAGAATTTTGTATAAGGGACAAAAAGAATGTAAAAAAATAACTATTCCTGAATAGTTATTTCTCAATCTTGTACCCCAAACCGGAAATAATTTTTACGGTTTTTTCCAAGTCGACACTGTCGTCAATTTCTAAAACCTGCTTTGCATAACTGACCCTTGCTTCTATGCCGACATCCTCAAGTTCCGATTCAATAAGCATTGCACAACTCGGGCAATCCATCCCAATAATTTTATATTTCACTTTGCTCATATAAAATTCAAATCCTAAATTCGAATTTCTAAATCCGAAACCCTCCTTCACTTAAGTTTCGGAAGGGCAATGCAAATTACTGCCTGCCACTTCGAAATCCCACTTAGCGGGACGAAGGGCGGTTTAGTATTTCGTGCTTAGAGCTTAGGATTTAATCATTTGACTACCTCAAATGATCCGGTATACATTCCCATACTGCATGAATAAGCAAGTCGCCCGGTCTTTGTAGGTGTGAATTCAATAATTTCCTCTCCTGTTGCCGGTAACACCTTACTGATGTTTAGTCCGGGTACAGTGAATGATCTGGAGCAACTGTAAACGTTATCGGTAATGATCTTTAATCTGACTGGTACATCAACTTTTAATGTTGTTACATCCGAAGTATAACCATTATTTTTAACGATTATTGTAGCCTCCTGAAAACCCGACACGACCGCTGCACTTTTAATCTGAGTGTTTGCGATGTTTCCTGTAATCGCTTTCCAATAGTTTTGCAGGGTATGTGCTGAACCAAGAAGCCCCATTGCACCGTTTAATGAGATTATGGCAAATACTGCAATAACTCCGGCTGATATAAAATTAAAAGCTTTATACTTTATAAGTTTGGAAACAGAAATCCCGAGTGCAAAAAAGACAGGTGATGTACCAAGTACAAAAGCCAACATTATAAGAGCCGATTGCACCGGGTTCGCCGTACCGAGGGCAACCACCATCATTGCCTGAGTTACTCCGCAAGGCATTAATACCGTCAACGCACCCAAGAGTATTGGGGCAAAAAGTGTTCCCGCATTAGTGTTGTTCTTAGCAAGTTTATAAATAAACTTAGGCGGTTGAATGACAAAATATCTGAATATCGGGTGAAGATCCAATATCCTTCCCGCCGTTGCTAAAAGAAAAAGACCGATAAATATTTGAAAGACGGCTGATACTTTCGGAGTGAGAACAAGAAAAGCACCGATATATCCCAAAAGAAAACCAAGAAAAGTATAGGTTAGGGTTTTTGAAATCAAAAAAGTCATCACTAACCCCTTATTGTTTTTTGTATTTTCGGTATTTGAGATCGCAGAAGTGAGAAGTCCTCCCTGAACTGCAATACAGGATATTCCTCCCGATGTAAGTCCTGTTAGGAACGCCAGCCATATAGTGTTCATTAATTGACAAATCTAAAAATTAATAATATCATAATATATCCCCCCTAGGGGGATTAGTCAAGGGGGTTTTATAGTCCCCTGAACAATAAATACAATAATACGAGATAATTTTATTATTAATTTTACATAAATGGTATGAAAAATCCCGATAAATTACAAAAGTCAATAATTCACCGTTTTAAAATTGCGAGCGGGCATTTGAAAAAAGTTATCAGGATGGTTGAGGCGGGAGACTATTGCATTGACATAGTTCATCAATCTTTGGCGGTTCAGGCTGCTCTTAAAAAAGCAGACCAGCTTGTCCTGAAAAATCATTTAGACACCTGCGTTTCGGATTCAATAAAAAAAGGTGAGGGAAAGAAGGCGATAGCGGAAATTATGGAAGTGTTGGAAAAAACATGACTTTGGACAAGATTATAGTAACATCTGCCGGATTTATACTAACGGGATTAATTTATTGGTTCTTTTTTGGCGAAAAAAAAGAAATTATTAAAGGAAACGGATTGGTTAAAATATTAGTTAGTGGCGGTTACAAACCGGATGTTATTAAACTGACCAAAGGGATATCAACAACGCTTATTATCAAAAGGACGGACCCAAATTCCTGTCTGGAAGATTTTATTCTACCTGATTATAAGATATCTAAATTTCTTCCGTTAAATAAAGAAGTTAAAATCACTCTTTTACCGGGTAAAACCGGTGTTTTTGGATTTCATTGCGGTATGAATATGTACCATGGGAAAATCATCGTCGAATAATAAAAATAATTTTGTCAGAAAATCATTCCCGATCGTTGGAATGCACTGCGCTTCATGTGCCAAGTTGATTGAAAAGAAACTTCAAAAAACTCCCGGAGTTTTTTTAGCAAATGTAAATTATGGCAGCGAAATGGGAACGGTGGAGATTGATGAAAAATCGGTTTCTGATAATGAATTACAGAAAGCAGTTGAGGGAGCCGGGTACAAAGCCATATTTTCGAATAATCTAAAAAATGAAAATAGTACCTCTGAAAAGACCCCCGATGATATAAAAGAAGAGGAAAAAAAGAAGCAATTGGCGGAGCTGAAAATAAAAGTCAGTGTTTCAGCAGTATTAAGCATAATAATTTTTATCGGCAGTTTTCCGGATTGGTTTTTCTTTACTCCATCACTTTTTACCAATTCCTTTCTTCTCCTTTTTTTATCTTCAATTGTACAGTTTTGGGCAGGCAGTGAATTCTATCTGGCAACGCGGTCCGGTTTGAAAAACAGAACGGCTAGTATGGATACTTTAATTGCTATCGGTACTTCGGCTGCATACGGGTTTTCTGCGCTAATGGTCGTGTTCCCCGCATATTTAAAAAGTAATGGAATCTCCGAAATGATGTATTTTGATACGGCAGCGGTAATTATTACGCTGATTTTATTGGGAAGATATTTTGAAGCAAAAGCTAAAGCCCACACATCAGATGCAATAAAAAAACTTCTCGGGCTTCAGGCAAAAACAGCACGTGTTCTATTAACCTTGGCAAACGGAAAATTTCGATTGACCGATTATTTAAAGAAGAAGGAACATCAGGAAATGGATATACCTTTAAATCAAGTATCGGTTGGGGATATCATAAGAGTCCGCCCCGGAGAGAAAATTCCGGTTGACGGTGAAATAATCGACGGTGGAAGTTCCGTTGATGAATCGATGGTTACCGGTGAATCGATCCCTGTCGGAAAAACGGTCGGGGATGTTGTTATCGGGTCAACTATAAATAAATCCGGATCTTTTCTTTTTATCGCAAAAAAAGTTGGTGGAGACACAATGCTTTCAAATATTATAAGAATGGTATCCGAGGCGCAAAGCTCCCGTGCTCCAATCCAAAAACTTGCTGATATTGTGTCCTCATATTTCGTTCCGATCGTTTTAGTTTTGGCAGTTCTCACCTTTGTAGTCTGGTACGATTTCGGATCTTTTGCCCAGGCTTTTACAAATATGATCGCGGTACTGGTTATTGCCTGTCCGTGTGCTTTGGGGTTGGCTACCCCGACCGCGATAATGGTCGGTATGGGAAAAGGGGCGGAAAAAGGGATTTTAATTAAGGACGCTGAAAGTTTGGAAAATGCCAATAAAGTAAGAACGGTAATTTTTGATAAAACCGGTACTTTAACAGAAGGGAAACCAAAGGTGACGGATATTGTAATTACAGAAAATCAGAAAATGAATAGAATATTACAGATCGCAGCTTCACTTGAAAAGGGATCTGAACATCCCTTAGCGGAAGCAATAATGGCAGATGTGAAGGAAAAAAGTTTGGATATAGATAAAACGACAGAGTTTGAAGCCATTTCCGGTAAAGGAGTGCGGGGTATGGTTAATGGAAAAATTTACTATTTGGGAAACCGCTCTTTGACGCAGAAAAATAACATAATGGTTTCAGAAGGGACAGAAGTAAACATTCAAATGTTGGAAGAAGAGGGAAAAACGGTTATGCTTTTGTCGGACGAAAGGGAAATACTCGGTCTTATTGCAGTTGCCGATACAATAAAATCCAGTGCGAGAGAAATGATCGACAATCTTAATAAAAGATCGATCGAATCGTGGATGATAACCGGAGATAATGAAAGAACGGCAAAAGCAATTGCCGAAGAGTCGGGTATCATAAACGTATTTGCGGAGGTTTTACCTGAAGAAAAAGCATTAAAAGTAAAAGAAATCCAAAATAAGTATAATACTGGGAATAACAGATCTTATAAGGTAGCATTTGTCGGAGATGGGATAAATGATGCCCCTGCACTGGCATCTGCTGATGTTGGTATTGCCATGGGTACGGGAACAGATATCGCCATCGAATCGGCCGGCATCACGATAATGAATAAGAATTTAATGAGTATAGTAAGTGCAATCGAATTGAGTAAAAAAACGGTAAAAGTGATAAAAGAAAATCTTATATGGGCATTCGGATATAATGTTATTTTGATCCCTGTTGCTATGGGAATTTTATATCCTTTCAATAAAATGCTTCTTAATCCTGAAATTGCAGCATTTGCGATGGCAGCGAGTTCAATCTCTGTTGTCGGCAATTCATTAAGGTTGAAAAGAATAAAAATATAAGAAAATCGACACTGGGTATTAATCTTACTTTTTTCTAAATATTCTAATCCTCTTTTGTCTTTTTCCAAAGAAAATCCTTTTCTTTCCACCCACGATCAATTAGAGCGATTTTATCGAAGCCGATTTTGTTTGGTAGTGTTTTTTCAATTAATTTAGTGACAGTTTCGTTATCCTTTTTGTGAACTTGCCTTGCAATTTTTATATCAAAATAATTACCATATAAAGCGGTATAATCCTTATGAATTTCAATACTGTTCTTTTCTAGTAATTTTTCAATTTTAATGATTGTATCCGACAAGGGTTTCCTATCAAGAATTGCGACAACTTTATTATCCCAAGTATCGTATTTTATAATTTTTAAATGGATGGGTAGCGGGAAAACAAAGCTAGAAAACAGATTCACAACTTTTTCTTTTTGTATTTTTGTTGGATTTTTGTCTTTAAAATATACAAGTGATATGTGTGGGTATTTTTTTGCGTTCAAATCCAAATTTCCCTGTTTGATTCTTACAATTGTGTCTCTTAAATAAAAAATCTTATTTATTATAGATTTATTGGGAAGCAGTACTAATAGTAAATTCATATTATCTTCAGTAATATTTTCTGTTTTTTATCTTCTCAGGCAAAAAACTATCTTTTGTATATTTATCATATCCTTTTCCATATCCCAGATCTTTCATTAACTTTGTCGGGGCATTTAATATTTTTAGCGGGATTGGGAGATTTCCATAAGTTTCCACATCTTTAAGAGCCGACATGTAAGCGTTATATGCAGACCGGTCTTTTTTGGCTGTCGCCAGATAAACGGTACCTGCTGCCAGATTTTCCTGGCATTCGGGATATCCGATCTGTTGGCATGCTTGAAAGACTGCATTGGCGACAACTAAAGCGGTTGGGGAAGCAACATCTTCCGATGCAAATACTACCATTCTTCTTGCGATATAAAGAGGATCTTGTCCGGCTGCGACCATCCTTGCCAAGTAGTAAAGCGATGCGTCAACGTCACTTGCACGCATTGATTTTATAAACGCCGAAATAACGTTGTAAAACTCGTCCCCATGTTTATCAAAGCCCAGTTGTCTTTTTTGAAGAGCCTGTTCAATATAGGTAATTTGTAGCGGATCGGATGAGGTTATATTTGCTGCAATTTCTATTGTTGTTAAAAGTATCCGCGCGTCTCCGTTTGAAGATTCGAGTATAAATTTTTGTGCCTTACCTGATAATTTTCTTTTTAAAAATTTCAGGCCTTTATTAAGAATACATTTCAAATCTTTCTCCGAATGCTGATGTAAAAGGATGACACGTGTCCTTGATAATAAAGGGGAAATTACCTCAAATGACGGATTTTCGGTTGTAGCGCCGATCAGGGTGATACTGCCTTTTTCCACAAAAGGAAGAAGTTTAGCCTGTTGAGCTTTGTTAAAACGATGGATTTCGTCGATCACCACGATTGGGGGAAAAAGTGTTTCCTTGATCATAATTTTTTCGATCTCTTTTATCGAAGTTGAAACCGCCGAAAACTCAAAATATTCCCTTTTAAGTTCAGAAGCGATGATCCTTGCCAATGTAGTTTTTCCGATTCCCGGTGGTCCCCAAAGAATGAGAGATGGGAAAAATCCGGTTTTACCGGCATTTTTTAAAAGTATTCTTATTACTCCTTTCTCTCCTGCCAGGTGTTCCTGTCCGACAAAATCCTTCAGTGTTTTCGGACGTATTTTTTCGGGGAGGGGTACATTTTCCATAATTCAGATTGTATACCCTAATAAAATACGAAGCAAATTGTGTTCAATGCCGTTTACGGATCTTTGTGAAATCGGTATTCGTAAAATCGAAATAATGGGATAATATGAACTGATGAGGAAATTTAAGACAAAATTACCAAGTCCCAAGATTACTTTTGACAGAGTAGGTCAGGTTTGGTTTACCTTGAGAGAGGTGATAATACTTATATATAGAGGGAACCCAAAACTACTTACCTTGGTCTTTGTATTAAATGCTATTTGGGGGTTGTCGTCAGTTCCGACCTTCTATCTGGAAAAATTGATAATCGACAAACTGATTGCAGGGAGCGGTTCCGGTGATTGGAGACCCATACTTTATTCAGTTTTAATTCTTGTAGTATTGTCTTTGGTGCTTTCGCTTTTCAGGAATTTTTTAAGCAGCTATATAGGATATCTTAGGAGGAATTTGTCAAGATTTTTTGATGCAGAGATAGATGCGCTGATAGGTAAGAAAATGACAGAATTGGACCTGTCGACAATCGAAAATCCGGATTTTAAGGATAGGTTCAATAAGGTCGAGCGTGAGTCAGGACAGCGTGCATGGCAATTAATGATGCCTCTTTCTGATATTCCGAACTATCTTATTGGATTTATTACTGCGACTTTGGTACTAATATTTGTAAGCCCTTTGGTTTCTCTGGGTGTGATATTATTCTCGCTCCCGAGGTTTTTTATCAACTCCAGATTTATCAAAAAAGAGTACGAACTGCACGGACAGTTATCACCGCTTCATAGGATTTGGGGTTGGATAAGCTACTATCTTCGAAGAAACAGGAACTACATGGAGATGAAGATCTTGGGTCTTCCCGATTATTTGACCAAGAAAATGAAAGCAACTATTGAAATAATACTTGAAAAAAGGATGGAGATGAGTAAAAGAAGAGAGATATCTTCATTTGTAGGTTTTTTGCCATTGAATTTTTACGAATTAATTATTTCGTCTTTTCTGGTCGTTTGGGTAATAGTCGGAAAAATAACCGTCGGTTCATTCCAGTTATATCTTCGTTCGCTTAGAAGCGCTGAGCAAAATCTTTCGAGCTTGGTGTCATCATTTTTGGAGATATATGAAAACTATATATATGTAACCGATCTTGTGTGGTTGTTGGGACTTGAAGCGGAAGAAAATAAGGGTGTTCGCAAAGAAAAAATTGAATATAAGGAAATTTCCATCGAATTCAGGAACGTATGGTTTAAATACAATAAAGATCAAAAATGGATACTAAAAGATGTTAACTTTCTTATCGAACCGGGTGAAAAGATAGCAATAGTGGGAGAAAATGGGGAAGGAAAATCAACATTGATCAAGATACTTGCCGGATTTTACACACCTGATAAGGGAGAAGTTATTGTTTGCGGTAAGAATTTAAAGGAACTGGATCTTTCTCAATGGAGAAACCGGTTGGCAGTACTCTTTCAGGAATTTGAACTATACCCTTTCACTGTAAGGGAGGCGATCGGTTATGGGGATATTAATAGGATGGATGATCTTCAAGCTATAGAAAAAGCTGCAGAAAAGACCGGAATTGACGGATTCATTAACGAGTTGCCTCTTAAGTATGAAAATCCATTATCCCCCGATTTTGAACGTGGGGTCCACCCGTCAATCGGTCAAATGCAAAGGATAGGAATTTCGAGAATGCTATTTAGAGAGAAAGCAAGGGTTTTAATATTGGATGAACCGACAAGCAGTGTTGATCCAAAAGCCGAAGCAAGGATATTCAATGAATTGGTCGAAATTTCCAAAGACAAGCTTTTGATCTTTGTGACACAAAGATTTTCTTCGGTGAGGATCGCCGATAAAATATTTGTTGTTGCGGGGGGAAAAATTGCCGAAACGGGAACGCACCAGGAGCTTATGCAATTAAATAAAAGATACGCCAAACTATATAATCTCCAAGCAGAGGGGTATCGACTCTGATTTTTAATGTATTATATATACTGGGGATTTGAAGACACATGAAAATAAAAGATCTTTTAAGCGGGTTGGTTACACTAGAAGAAGCAGATTCTCCAATAAACGGAAAAATTAGCGTGGTTAAGAGTCTCGGTTACGGAACATACCTGCAGGTTGGAAATTTGACACAATCGGGAGGGGTTGTGTTCGGCATTTGGAAAAATACTTTATCAAAGATCAAAACTCATATCAATGAGCCTCAAAATATTCTTATTTTAGGCCTAGGCGGAGGCAGTTGCGCAAAAATATCGAGAAAATTATGGCCGTATTCGATCATAACGGGTGTTGATTTTGACAAAACGATTGTTGAACTTGGGGTAAGATATCTTGACCTTGGAAAAGACAGTGCGGAGATAGTTGTCAGCGACGCCTTTGAGTTTGTAGAAAAGGCGGTTGGGGATAAGAAGATATACGACCTGATAACTATAGATTTGTTTGTCGGTCAGGAATATCCTGTGGTATTTGAGGGTGATGATTTTCTGGTAAATGTAAAAAGTATTTTATCGGACAGCGGCATTGCGGTTTTCAACAGGCTTTTCTTTGATGAAAAAAGGTCTCAGTCGATGAATTTTGGAGAGAAGCTCGAAAAATATTTTTCTAAAGTTGAGTACTTTTATCCTGAGGCAAACGTCATGATGATTTGCAATAAGTGAATCAATTATTGAATTGTAATATGTTTTTTTGCTTTTCCGGAGTTTTAACAAAGAATAGTTCCGTTTCTCGTATTTCATATTCCCCGTTTTGTCTTTCGTATCAGACAAAAATCAGTTCCACGAATTTCCCCTTCTGTCCCAACGGTGTTCATCCGGGATTTCTTTGAACATTTCGTTGAGGTCTAAATAACTTTTTTGAGGGATAGATTGATTAATTTGTTTCCAAATAGGAAAGTAATCATATAAGTAATTTCGTACGCGCAAATCGGTTGCCGTTAATCCGTAACAAATTATAAAAACAATTATTCCCAAGCCGATCAAAGTTGTTAGAATTTTATAAAAGAGTGAATTTCCGGAGATTATGTCGAGTCCGATGAAAATGAAAATTACCGGCCAGAAAGGAAATACATAACTCCAAATTGACCAGGAAACAAGTCCGAAGTTATTAAGAAGCAATATCAAACCGGCTGAGATAAAAACGACCCCACCTAATATGTTCGGGAACCCGTTAAATGACTTAATAAGTTCTTGTTTTTTGTTTACTGTTTTACCTATGTCGATTTCTTTTTTGTCACTCACGTTTCTTTAATATCGATATGCCAAGAAAGATTATCACAAGCGCGGGAATAAATCTCCAAAGACGGGCAATGTTCACAATTCCGAAGTTATCAAGAAGAAGAATGGCACCAAAGGCAAGTATTATTATTCCCAAAAACTGTCTTGTATTCAAATTTTTAGAATTTAATTTCATTGAATGCGTGAGATCTTTGGCTTTATCTTTTATTTCAATTACACCCTTTTCAATATTTTCCCGGGTGATCTCGGAATTAGACCCTTGTGAGGGGATGATCAACCAGAGGATCAGATACAGTAGTACTCCGCCTCCACCGAACAGGGTCACAATGATAAAGATCAGCCTGATTATTGTTGCATCGATCTGAAAGAATTCACCAAGACCGGTGCACACTCCGGCAATGACACGGTCATTTTCGGAGCGAAATAATTTTGCTGATGTTTTGGTTTTATTCTCCGGCCTTGTCTTTTCAACCATATAAGCTGATTATAGAATATTGATTTGTATCTGGTCAATGGCTGGCTTAGCAATTTGAGACTTCATCTGCTAATATGGATGTAGTAAAATTTACGTTATGTTTAAAATATTTTCAAAATTTTTGGATGTAAACCAAAAGGAAGTGGACAAACTTTCTAAAATAGAAGCTGGTATAAATGATTTTGAACCCACAATTAAAAATCTAAAGGATAAAGATTTTGCAAAAAAAACGGCTGACTTCAAGGAAAGACTTCAGAAAGGTGCGAATTTGGAGGATGTTTTACCTGAAGCCTTTGCTACCGTGCGTGAGGCTACGGTCAGAACTTTAGGCAAACGTCTTTTTGATGTTCAGTTGATGGCGGCGACAGCTTTATTCGAAGGAAAAATTGCTGAGCAAAAAACGGGTGAGGGTAAAACTCTTTCAGCTGTTTCCGCACTATATCTCCGGGCACTGACCGGAAAAGGAGCGCATCTTGTAACGGTCAACGATTATCTTGCACGCCGTGATGCAGGATGGAATGCACCGATATTTTCACTTCTAGGAATGACTGTCGGAGCAATTGCACAGGAAATGAAATCGTATGTTTATGACCCCGATTTTTCCGACTCAAGCCACGGAGATGAAAGATTAACCCATCTTAAACCTTCCTCCCGTAAAGAGTCTTATGCTTGCGATATAACATACGGGACAAATAATGAGTTTGGCTTTGATTATCTTAGAGACAATATGGTGCAATCCGTTTCTGAAATGTCCCAGCGCGGACACTATTTTGCGATCGTGGACGAAGTCGATTCAATTTTGATAGATGAGGCAAGAACCCCTCTTATTATTTCAGCTCCCGATACAGAACCTACCAAAAAATATTATGAATTTGCCAAATTAGTGGGCTCGCTTAATCCTGATACCGATTATTCGATCGATGAAAAAGTAAAAAGTGCTACTTTGACAGAACATGGTATTTCGCGTGTCGAGAAGATCATGGAGATAGACAATCTTTATGAGAAAGATTTCGATTCCATACACCACATTGAAAACGCTCTTCGTGCAAGGACCCTTTATCTAAAAGATCGGGAATATGTTGTGAAAGACGACAAGGTAACAATCGTTGATGAATTTACAGGAAGACTTATGTTTGGAAGGCGTTGGAGCGACGGACTTCATCAAGCTGTTGAGGCAAAAGAAGGAGTACAAATTCAGCAGGAAAGCAAAACGTTGGCAACGATCTCCTTCCAAAATTACTTCCGGATGTATGAACATCTTTCGGGAATGACAGGTACTGCTGCGACAGAGGCGGAAGAATTTAGAAAGATCTATAAGATCGATGTAGTTGTTATCCCAACCAATAAGGTGATGGTCAGGAAAGATCATAGAGATGTGATTTATAAATCTTTGCGGGGGAAATATGGCGCAATAGTTGCCGAGATCGAAGAAAAGTATAAAAAAGGGCAACCGGTCCTGGTTGGTACAACCTCGATCGAAAAAAATGAGATCATTGATGAATACTTAAAAAGGAAAAAGATACCCCACAACGTACTTAACGCAAAGAATCACGAAAAAGAGGCCACGATCATTGCCGATGCAGGAAAACCCGGAGCTGTAACTGTTGCAACGAATATGGCAGGGCGCGGTGTTGACATTGTTCTTGGAGGGTCACAACCGGATAAACCTGAGGGAGTGACTAATGAGAAGTGGAGATTGACGAATGAATATAAAAATTGGGAAAAATCGCATAACAAAGTGATAGAAGCAGGAGGACTGCACGTTTTGGGAACTGAAAGACACGAATCAAGACGGATCGATAATCAGCTTCGCGGACGGGCTGGTAGACAAGGAGATCCCGGATCATCCAAATTTTTCCTTTCTTTGGAAGATGATCTGATGCGTATTTTTGGAGGCGAACAAATAATTGGTTTAATGGACCGTTTCAAGCTTCCGGAAGACCAGCCAATCGAAAATTCTTTTATAAGCAAAGCAATTGAAGGAGCTCAGAGCAAGGTTGAAGGTTTTCATTTTGATGCCAGAAAGCATCTTGTTGAATACGATGACGTTAAAAATCAGCAGAGGGAGATCATTTATAAATTAAGATGTGAGGTGCTTGAATCGAACGACCTAAGCACTCAAGTCAAGGGAAAATTAGAAAGCGAGATCGAAGGAATTTTGTCCTATTCCCGCTCTGTTGAAGACGGGAAAATAGATCCGGAAAAAGCAGTCTTGGGACTTTTAGAGATAGTCCCTTTTGATGAAGGAAGCCGTAGTTCTTTGAAAAAACAATTGGACGGTGGAAAAAACGATGAAGAAATAAAGACATTTTTCAATAAAGTCGTGATGGATATATACGAAGGAAGAAAGAAAGAGTTGGGGGATGCTGTGTTTTCGCAAATTGAAAAATTCGCATATCTATCTTCGATAGATCATATGTGGATCGAACACCTTGATACAATAGATGCTTTCGAAGATGCAGTGAAGCTTCGGGGATATGCGCAAAAAGATCCTTTAGCCGAATTTAAAAATGAAGCATTCGGAATGTTTGAGGGGCTTTTAAGCAAGATCGATACTGAAGTTACAAGAAGACTTTTTAGAATTGGTGTAGCCCACGCACCTCAGCCAACAATTCCTTTAGCTCACGCAAGGACAAATGTTGATCAGTTAGATCAAACAGGACTTGCAGATATTGGAGATGACCTTACAGCGCAGGCAGGTACCCCCGCCTTCGCTTCAGCTTCGTCGGGAAATCCCGCTTTTAGTGGTTCGCAAAGTAACCAAGCAGTCAATAAACAAACTAACAAACTCGGCCGTAACGATCAGTGCTGGTGTGGGTCCGGAAAAAAATGGAAGAAATGTCATTATCCGCTAGTTGGATAAAAGTGTTTACCCTTCCGGAGTTTTAACAAAGGAGGGTCATTACCCACAACAAGGACAGTGAAGTGTGAGGTCGAGTATCAATTGACAAAATCTTAAGCGAGTGAAAGGAGTCGAAGGAGAAAAAACTCCATCATCCAAATTGTTGCTATTCAAGACCATTTGATATGAGAAAAAAACTAAAAAAAGTTGTATTCGCGGCAATGAGCAAGCGTAATTTTTTCATGCGCGAACATATAATCAAATTTATTTTGCACGAGGGATACACTCCAACCAGCGCATTTATGATGTACTCATATTTTTTACTGGATACGGTTGACCGGAAAATTCTGATAGAAGCAAATAATAATTTAATTAGAAGAAGCGATGAACTTTGGGTTTTTGGAGAGGTTTCTGACGGTGTTGCCGAAGAGATTAAGCTGGCGGAAAAATTACGCATGAAGATCAGGTATTTTGACATAACACCGGACTTTTCCAACTTTATCCGCATCCAAAAATCAAAGGTAAGGCAGGAAATCAGATACTAAGTATTCTTGAATAATAGAACAGCAACTGGTAATATGATCTTAATATATGGGGTTAATCTTTTTTCCTTTCATAATTATTTTCCTTCTTGCTTCCGTTAAGCAGGTTAATCAGTACCAAAGGGGGATAAAGTTTACTTTCGGGAAATTTGACGGGATCTTGGATCCGGGCTGGAGATTTGTCTTCCCGATCATTCAGTCCTGCAGAATAGTCGATATTAGAACGAAAGCAGTTGATGTTCCCGATCAGGAAGCGATCACAAAAGATAATGTCTCAACGAGAATTTCAGCAGTAATTTATTACAAAGTAATCGATGCTTCAAAGGCAATTCTTGAAGTTGAAGATTTCTTTTATGCTGTTCATCAACTTGCACAAACAACAATGAGAAACGTTGTTGGAGAGGTTGAACTAAATGAACTTTTGGCGAACAGGGACAGGATCGCCGAAAGAATAAAGGAAATTGTCGGCGGGACCTCAACGAGTTGGGGGCTTGAAGTCATTTCTGTTGAACTTAAGGATATTATTTTACCTGAGGATATGAAAAGGACGATGGCAAAGCAAGCCGAAGCAGAAAGGGAAAAGAAGGCAACGATCATCAACTCCGAAGGTGAAGTCATTGCTGCGGAAAATTTGGCAAAAGCAGCCAATACGATGGCAAAA
>Ga0209727_1000199_pt1 | contig 74886 bp, 72 predicted proteins | sample RifGroC1_FD_183995 | JGI IMG/M metagenome (GOLD analysis project Ga0209727, IMG submission 183995) | Groundwater microbial communities from Rifle, Colorado, USA - Groundwater C1 (SPAdes) (version 2) | ecosystem: Environmental > Aquatic > Deep subsurface > Groundwater | place: Rifle, Colorado... | reverse complement strand
TAGTCGAGGAATCTAATTTTCGAACTCAGATCTTTCGACTCCGCTACGCTTCGCTCAAGATGACATTTAATTTAACCAATTTATAGCGAGGATATTTTTTATTTTTTGCATTGAAACAAGTCACATTGGTGTTAATTTCCAATAGTTGCAATTGTTTCACCGCACAAAAATAAAATATATTCGAGCGATTAATAATCATTTACAAATAAAAAAACTCGTCCTGAATATACCAAAAAATGATACATTCGGGACGAGTTTCAAAAAACCCGCGGTTCCACCCGCATTTTCGCCAATTGGCGAACACCTCTCAAGTAAGCAGATTTTCCTTTATACAAGGGAAAAGGTGCCACCCTCTTCATCTCACTCACTTATATCTATTATATTCTCTTTAAAGGAAAATGTCAACAATCCCTGAAGAAGATGAGATACATAGGTAACACTCTAGATTTAGCAAAATTCAAGGAATTTGCTAAAATCCAGAGTTAATTTACCTAAATTATCTCATCAAAATGAATATCACAAACAAGGCAGCTTTGGCATATTGGATCCCAGCACCTTTAAAACTACTGCATCCCCATGAGCGGTGGCGAAGGGTCGCTAACATAATGAAATTATCCAAAGAAGCCAAACTTAGATTGGAATGGATTATCTACTACCGCGAGGGATATGACGCCACACAGACCGCTAGACATTTCGGAATTTCCAGAAAGACCTTTTACAAATGGTATGGGCAATTTGATAGCGAGAATTTGCATAGCCTTAAAAATCTTGAGGATAAATCCAAAGCGCCCAAGCGAGTCAGGCAACGAGAAATTACCAGCATTCAAGAACAACGAATTATTAAACTCAGAAAAGCTCACATTCGCTACGGCAAAGAAAAGTTAGCAGTCATCTACAAAACTGATTTCAAGGAAACAATTTCGCCCTGGAAAGTGCAAAAAGTTATTGAAACGTACAAGCTTTACTACAATCCCAAAAAAACCCAGCAGAATAGGCTCAAAAGGCACAGAAACAAGAAAAAGAAACGAATCACTGAACTCAATTTAGATAAGCTGAAATGGTATCAGAAAAAAGCAGGACTAATCATTTGTTTAGATACGGTGGAAATTAGATATGATAGCATTAAGAGGTACATTTTTACTGCAATTGATAAGTATGGCAAAGTAGCGTACGCCAGGATGCACAAAAACAAGAGTTCATACAACAGTGAGGATTTTCTACTGAGACTGCATTTCTTGCTCAATGGAAATATCCCAAAGGTTGGACATGACAATGGCACTGAATTTGAAAAGTATTTTAAGTTAGCATGTCAAAGATTAGGCATCGAGCAATATTACTCCAGAGTCAGAACACCCAAAGATAATCCTAACAATGAGCGTTTCAATAGGACTCTCCAAGAAGAGTTCATAGATTTAGGTAATTACAGCTCAGACCCCAAAGTGTTCAACAGGAATCTTACCGAGTGGCTAATTGAGTACAACTTCAAAAGACCACATGAAACCCTCGGGTATCAGACACCCATGCAATTTAACGACTTGTCACCTATGTACTCATCTTGTACAATCCCTTGACAAAATAACCTATTAGTACTACAATTGATTTTTATGTTAATACCCTTCAGTTGTTTAGTCATCAAGCGTATCTATACATAAAATTTATTTTCAATTTCGCTTAAAGTCGAAACGAAGATAAACATTAATTTTTTTATGTATACGATCTGCTTGGAAGATTTCTTCGTGGCAGTTTCTTGAAAATACATGCAAAGCAGAAACTTTAAAGCCGGCAGTTCACGCCCGGCGCGCTCAAGAGCGCCCTTCCAAGGTGGACAAAAAAACAAGTTTAATAATGGAGGAGGAAACAAGAAGAGATTCAAAGGTAACTTCATTGATGCCAGTCGTTTCATCAACAAGGCTGTTCCTCAAGCTGAAGAAGTGAAATATGTGCCAGACACTATTTTCTCTGATTTTCCTATCAATGAAGCAATCAAGAAAACTATTGCAGCTCGTGGATTTGAACATCCAACTCCAATTCAAGACAAAACAATCAATCACATTCTAGACGGAAAAGATTTGATTGGTCTTGCAAATACCGGAACTGGAAAAACTGGAGCCTTTTTGATTCCCATGCTTCATAAGATCATGAAGAACCCGAATGAGAAATTGCTTGTAGTTGTGCCTACCCGCGAACTTGCTATCCAAATTCAAGAAGAATTCAGAGCTTTCGCTCAAGGTCTTCGTATTGGATCTGTGGTTGTGGTTGGTGGAGCAAACATCAGAACTCAAATCGATTGTCTTCGTTCCAGGTACAATGTAGTAATCGGAACACCAGGACGTCTTAAGGATTTAATTCAACGCAAAAATTTGAATCTTGCAAGTTTCGGAAATGTTGTTCTTGATGAAGCTGACCGTATGTTAGACATGGGATTCATTCCTGATGTAAAATATCTTCTTTCTTTGGTAAACGAAAAAAGACAGACATTATTCTTCTCAGCTACACTTGCACCTGAAATTGAAAACTTAATCAAAGACTTCTTGACTGACCCAATCAGAGTTTCAATCAAGACTCGCGAAACAAGCGCAAATATCGACCAAGATATCGTTCGCATGAAACAAGGCGAAGATAAGATTGAAGTTTTGCAAGAACTTCTTCGCAAAGCTCACTTCTCTAAAGTTTTGATTTTCTCACGAACTAAACACGGTGCTGAGAAACTTTCACACATCCTTCACAAAAATGGATTCAAAGCTGAATCTATCCATGGAGACAAATCTCACGCTAAACGTCAGAAAGCCTTGAAACTTTTCAAAGAAAACTATGTCGACATTTTAGTTGCTACAGATGTGGCAGCCCGCGGACTCGATATCCCTGATGTATCCCACGTTATCAACTTCGATGTTCCTGCAACTTATGATGATTATGTCCACCGAATCGGACGAACCGGTCGCGCTGGAAAAACCGGAGTTGCGCTAACATTCATTGGATAAGAAACATTCCAACATTCAAAAATAAAAGGTATCAATACCCCAGGGCAAGCCCTGGACCCAATGGGCTCACGCGGCCCGTCTCGTTCGAGGCTCGCCGAGGTGGACAAGCCGCGAGGTATTAAACCTTTTGGTATCTGCGCTCGCTCGGAAAAGAAAATTCATTTTCTTTTCGCTCGCTTCGCTTGATAATAAAAAACAAGGTCACATTGTGACCTTGTTTTTTATTCTCTTTTGCATTTTGTATTTCATGCATTATACATAATACAAAATACATTATACATCTAGTTATCTCATCCTTGGGTGGCCGTGTCCCTGACCATGTCCCATTGTCGAAGATGAAGACATGCCAGCCCAAATCGCCATTGTCAGAATGACTACACCCAGAATGATACTATTCCAAAGAACTGCCGCTGTCATGCCTGTCACAAAAATAGGAGTGACGAGCATCCAAACTCCTAAAATACCATTCACCCAGCTTACCCAAGGTGCTTGCTCAATAGAATACCAGCCCACTAAAGAGACAACTGCGACAATGATACCAACAATGAATTCATTACTTGTAAATCCTAGTCCCATGAAGTATGAGGAAAGCATCAACCACAAACCAGCAAGAGCATTAATCCCGCTAGCTGTTTTAACTTGAGTGTTTTGAGTTTCTTGTTCGCGCATATATTTCACCTCCTCTCAGTTATACTATCTAAACAAATTGTCTAGATAAAAAAATATTTAGAAAAAACCATAATCATTCCCTTATGCCTTTTAATACAACTATGTCATGCTAAAATTCTGTTTCCTTTCATGTATAACAAAAAACAAACCAAAAAGGTTTGTTTTTTTGTAATTGTGATATTCGTTTTTTTATCTACTAAATCTTAGAGCCTGCTGGCAAGATAAATTTATACGCCAAGAAAGAAGCTACTGCAACAATAACAATACTACCAACAATATCAAGAGTATGGTGCACTCCCGCTAGCACTCTTGAAGTGCCAATCAATATAGTGAAAGCAAAAAGTAATGCTCCAATTTTTTTATTGAAATACAGAGTTACGGCGGCTAGTGCGCTTGCGAGCAAGGTATGATCAGATGGAAAACCATTGTCGGAAGCATGAGGAATAAGAGGAGTAAAATTTCCAACCACAAAAGGACGGGCGTCATAATAAAAATACGAAGAAATCTTAGCTAAAATATATGAAAGCGGAAGAGTAATAATCGCAAAAACAATAATTTTTTTTCGCTCACTCTTTGAAGCAGCAAAAAAATATATGCATGCGATAGCAATCGCCAAAAATATCAAATACTTTGCTCCAAAAATAATCAATATGTCCATAAATTTTTCATTCAGCTAATTGTTTTATTACCCTAGTCACCATCATACTAGCAATTTATCAGGCTAATTGCAAACAAAATGATCCTGTACATATAAGAAAGAAAAACGAAAAACTATTTTTAACATAGAATATTCCAAACATCTTATTGTAGTATTAGTTGTAACTCATAAATACAATTGCATGCTTTGGACAATTGCAACAATATTGTTGATACTTTGGCTAATCGGAAACCTTTCCGCCTACACACTCGGAGGATTTATTCATATTCTCTTAGCTGTTGCCATTGTTTTAGTAGTCATCCGATTGCTGCAAGGTCGCTCACTATAATCAAAATCATCCCAGCCTGAATGAACTAGGAGCGACAAGTGTTAACTCTGCAGGAACTGGTCATTTATTGATCAGTTTTTGCATGCAAACAAAAAATCAACTAAGGCGTATAATATGTTAGAGCCTGCTGCAAATCTCATGCCTTGATAAAATGTTCTGATTTCGAGCGAAAACCGTGAAAAGTGAGAAGGGCTATCGAGATAACCCGACGAGCTTTGAGCGGTTTGCAGCCGGAATCAGGATATTTTATCAGGCAAGCATGTTTTTTGTTTAATTTAGGCGGTGAGATTTGCAGCAGGCTCTTAGTAAGATATAATTAAGCGCAAAAGAAATTTAATGAAAAAATTTTTTTATATAATCCCATTGTTTATCATAATCATAATTACGACTTTTTTATTTTCTCAAAAAAAACTTCCTTCATTATCTGAACAAAATATAAATATTAAAAAAAATATCGGCGAGGAGCAAGCTCCTGAAATCAAAAAGGAATATCCTGATTCAATTCCTTCCATGAGCGAAAAAGAATTTATGGGCAGCGATTTAAAATTGGAAAAAGTTTTAGATAAAAACGATTTCTACACTCGCTATTCCATAACATATAAAAGCGAAGGACTTAAAATATCTGGGATCATGAATATTCCAAATGGAAGTGGCCCATTCCCTGTTCTTATCCTTAACCATGGTTATATTGCTCCGGAAAATTATACAAATGGCCAAGGATTAAAACGTGAGCAGGATTATTTTGCCAAGAATGGATACGTGGTTTTGCATAGCGATTATCGCAATTATGCTCTTTCCGATTTTGACCCCAATAATGAAGTCCGCCCACGCAGCGGCTTCATGGAAGATGTGCTAAATGCCATCAGCGCTGTCAAAGAATCTGATTTTGCTTTTATTGATAAAGAAAATATCGGAATACTCGGTCATTCGATGGGCGGCGGAATTACGCTTAATATAATGGTAACCAAACCTGAAATTGCCAAGGCTTATGCTTTACTGGCACCAATAAATTCAGATTACAAAATGAATTTTGAAAGATGGGTAGTGAAAGATTGGCCGCCGGAAATTGCTGAACAATTTTATAAAATTTATGGAACGTACGAAGAAAATACCGAGGTTTGGAAAAGTATTTCAGCAAAATACTATTTGGACAATATAAAATCCCCTGTCATGCTTCACCAAGGAACTCTTGATGAAGATGTCCCAGTTCAATGGTCAAGAGATTTAGCCAGGGATTTAAAAGATAAAGGCAAAGATGTTACCTACTATGAATATCCTCAAGAAGGTCACACATTTATCAATGCGCAGCCAATAGTCATGCAGCGCACATTGGAATTCTTCGATACAAATTTAAAAGAAACTACAAAAAAATGAAGAAGTAAGTGCGTATGAAATATTTCCGTCCTAGTCTTCCATTTTCATGACTATACGCCCGTCAATTTTTCCTTTTTTCATCCGGTCAAAAATTGAATTGATATTTTCCAATTTTTCAACTTTAATTGTAGCTTTAGCTAAACCACGGCTGGCTATTTCCAAACATTCTTCCAAATCTTTGCGAGTTCCCACAATGGAACCACGAACGGTCTTAGCACCAAGCACCAAATCAAAAATTGAAATAGGAAATTTTCCCGGCGGAAGTCCAACCAATGACATCGTACCATGAGCGCGAAGCATGTTCACTGCTTGTTCAAATGCTTTCGTGGAAACAGCCGTGACCAAAACTCCGTGAGCGCCGCCAATAACCTTATTTATTTCTACTGCAGCATCAACTTTGTTTGCATTGAAAGTAAGTTCTGCTCCAACTTTTTTCGCTAATTTCAATTTACTGTCAGCAATATCAACAGCAATCACACGCAGTCCCATTGCCTTTGCGTATTGCACAGCTAAATGTCCCAAACCTCCTACACCAGAAATAACAACCCACTGTCCAGGTTTTGTTTCTGTTTCCTTTAGGCCCTTGTATACAGTCACACCTGCACAAAGAATCGGAGCAACCGCAGTGAAAGATAGATTCTCAGGAATTCTGCCAACATAATTTGGGTCAGCCAAAACATATTCAGCAAAACTTCCGTTCACGGTATAGCCCGTCATCTGTTGCTTGGCGCAAAGTGTTTCCCAGCCCGTCAAACAATGTTCGCAATGTCCGCATGAAGTGTGGAGCCATGGAATTCCGACTCGATCGCCGATCTTGATGTCGGTAACACCTTCACCAAGCTCAACAACAGTTCCCACTCCCTCATGACCAGGCACAAATGGAAGCGAAGGTTTCACTGGCCAATCGCCATTGGCAGCGTGAAGATCAGTGTGACAAACGCCGCAAGCAGCAACCTTAACCAAAATCTGGCCTGGCGTTACTCCCGGCACGGGAATATTTTTTATCACAAGCGGCTTTCCAAATTTTACAACTACCGCAGCTTTCATTTCAGTAGGAATTTTTTTTGTTTTTTTAAACTTCAAACTATTTGCTATTTTTTTCAACATATTTTTTTCAACATATTTTTTTATTATTAATATATACATGATAGCACATCTTCATGTCATATTAAATATATTAAAAATAGATACCCGCCTAAGTTTAAATTTTATTTGCTCGCAGCTTTAAATCCGAAAATATCATCGTATGATTTGTTCCCAAAAAGAACTGGGTAAAAATCTTCTTTAGATGCTATTTCCTCATTGTTTCTTGTTGCGAATATTTCTCCTTTTTTAATAAGTTTGAAATTTTTAATATTATTTTTCAAAACATCTTTTTCCGATTTTCTTACAACTCCTGTTATTTTATAGAAATCAACCTTATTCTGCTTCTCTTTTTTATCTTCAACATTAATCATCTTCTCTTTTTCCAGCAAAGACACTATTGAATCAAATGTATTATTGAAGGTTGACTTATCATTATCCTTTCCATATTCCAAAGACACGGCCACCTTGCAATGATTTGTAAAAGATCCCTTTGCTATACTCTTTTTCATAAGAACGATTCTCTTAGGATCAATTGTATGCGCTAAATTTAAAACAGCTTTTCCTTTTCTTGTGATTATTGCCAAATCTTTCACATCCGTTGTGGTTGAATGAATGTCCAACACGAAATCAGCTTTTTTTGCAATTTTCAAAAGTTCATACGCTAACATTTCTTCATAATTACCCATTTTTTTACCAGGAAAAGATCTGTTCAAATCTTGATCAATAAATCTCTTTCCATACTTTATTGCTTTTTCATTTGCAACAATAGTAATAAGGGTTCCCTTTCTTAATTTCATTTTCCTTAATCGGGAAATAATTTTTTTACCCACTAACTCATCCCCATGAAGACATCCTACAACTGCAACCACGGGTTTTTTATTTCCCTCGAATAAATTTATCTTGTAATCCATATTTGTTTATTATTAATTAATTTTTGGGGAGTAAGACATTGCTTACTCCCCAGCTTTAACTTTAAAGCTCCATAGCGTCCCTGCATAAGTTGTGGCAAATTTTTGCCCATCTTTCAATCTTATCAAGATTACCAGTTGTGCCGAACATTCTAAATTCAATTGTTCCATGAACAGATATTCTTATCAGATGCCAGCATTTCCTCGGATCATTTGCGAAATCCTTTTCAATGGCTTGCCGATGAAAATCACTCCAATCCTTATAGGGTCGCAGAGATTGGTCAGGTGCCATCGTCTTATAAATTTTCAGCCGTTGCCCAGATGAACCATCGCCCTCGTCACACAAACGATTCAATTCCGGTATAACCCGATTGTAAACCTTCAGCGCAATTTCATAATTAGGCATGCCAACATGCACATGTGTACCAATAACTCTGCAAGCAGACAATAAGACATTTCGTGGCAGATTATTTACAATTTCTTTGTATCTACCGACAGGATCAGGATAGACATCCAGCGGCATATCTTCAGGTGCAACTTCCATCTGCATTCTTTTGAACCGCAACTCATCTTCAGCTACCATTATGTCCTTCTCATTTTCCAGCAGCCTGTTTTTTACGTCACTCAGATTACAAGGTCCAATTCTATCCTCTAGTTGACAAGCGGATAGCTCATAGCCAAACCTTTCCCTATCAGTAAGAATTTCTAACACTCTCTGAGCAATCGGCACTATTTCACCGCTGCCATTTACCAAAAAGCATTCTCGTTCAATGCCAATCAGCAATTTACAACATGGCCTGAATTGAAACTTACTCATGAATTTTTTCATGGCATCTTCTCCTTTTTAAGTGATTTCAAATACGCCTAGGTTCACATCAGAAAATCAAATGTAAGAATTTTACTAAAACGTTTTTTTCCACATCTTAGCTGAATCACATCTCCCTTTTTAACTTTCATATATGATAGATAAGAAACATTAGTTGAATATTTTTTACCATTCATATGAAATTCAATAAAAAATATTTCACCATAAAGAGGCAGCCAAACATTAGGAACAACAAGATGAGTCCATTTACTCTCCACAACCCCGACAACCTTATACTTTTTTAGTCCAATTCCATCCATGACAAATAGTACTAATAAAATAATTGCAATAATTATTCCTAAGATTTCGAAATCAATTATTTCCCTCATGACATAGTCTCCTTTTTTAGTTTTCCGGTTAGTAACGTGAACTTGGATGATTACTTAGAATTTCACCTCCTTTTTCTAAAGAACTATTTTACATCTGTCATGAAAAGTTTTTCAATAAATAGGTATTAACCCCGGGGCAAGCCCCGAACCCTTTGGGTTTCCGCGGCAAGCCGCGAGGTATTAAACCTCTTTGATGTCATCACTCGCTCGGAAATGCTCGCCTACTGGCGAATCATTTCGCTCGCTTCGTTCGACAATAAAAAAACCTCTCATCTTTTTTCCCAAGCCAAAAAGCTTAGAAAAAAGGACAAGAGGTCATCTCGTGGTACCACCTTTCTTTTGGAAATAAAAAAACGCCCCGGAAGGCGCCAGCACATTTCCACTCATCAACTCAGTCATTCTTCATAAAAAAAGAATCGACATTGATTATCCCATGGTTACGGAGGATGCCGAGTTTCCACTAGTGCAGAAACCACTCTTTCACAATTGCTTGCAAAAAGTTAGACCCAACCCCGAATTTCTTCGGGATCTAACTTGTGAGTTTTATAATTTGTAAATTTCTTAATTATAGGCTAGCAATATTCATTAGTTTTGTCAAGTACATATTCAAAATAATTACAAAAAACTTTTTTATATACCTCATATCCACACCTTTAAATCATTCTCCTATTCATTAATATCTACATGCTTAAGCTATTTTTTAAAAAAATAATCTCTTAATTCTGCCCCTAAGAGATGTGAGTTTTTTCTTGTCTTTCAATTCTTGTTTTATACTTTTTCTTTTTCCCAATTGTTTTTCAACAACATTCCCCCAATAAAAAATGTTTTCCGTATACAACAAAGCATTAGCCTCCTCACGAGAGTATCCATGCTTAATCAAATCAAAAACAGCCACTATGCCGCCCTCTACTAAATCAATATAATCTTGAGAGAATTTTTCGCCATTTTTCTTATTTTCTTTTTTGTATTTCTCACCATAAGTATATATCGTATCCCTCTTTAATAGATAATTACGAATACTCTCAGCATCAGAGCCATCTTTGACGTATGCACAAATCTCATTCTGAACACTTAGCGATATATCAAAATCACTAAGTTCTCTATCATTCTGAGTTTCGATTAATGGAGGTTCAATTCCAGCCGGGTTCAATCCTTCATTGCTATTACCAGATAGCGCATCATCAATAAGCTGATTGAAGTTGTGTTGATCTTCATGAGTCAATATTTTCCTTGATCTCTCCCAGAAAATCCTAGCAGCAAGACTGGATGCATTTTCAATGGCAACAGTATGCTCCAAGCCAGGTATATGAGAGTTTCCCAGTTTTGTACCCCCACTCCTGTTAGCAGCTTTAATTTCATTTTTATCCGCATCTCGACCTTCCATATAAGCCCCTGATTCTACATATGCATAATCCTTAATATTATGCATCTTTAAATATAGCGTCATCGGTTTAATCACGACATCAACTCTTCCATAAGGAGCCCTCTTGAACATTTCTTCGAAAAGTTTTTTTCCACTTATTTCACCATGTTTCGCCAGGCATTCCTTAGTATAATTTGTGATTCCATTATGTCTTTCGATATAAATTTCTATACTTTTTTCGAATATATCCCTTTGATGATCAGAAAGAGCATATTTATTCATCAATTCACTGATTTTTGCTTCAAGTTCATCCTCTGTGACTCTTGGCTTCTTATTAATTTCATCATATAGAATGCTCTGCATTTCAATCATTCCAATTTTCTGATATGCCATCTTTTTCTTAAAAAGATCCAACCGATCTTTATTTTCTTCACGCGTTCCAGTTCTAATATTTTTCATTTCTGCCCATGGATCAAATTTTTCATTGGCTGAAAATAATTTGTCACTATTTTCATCAGGAATTGAATTAAGCAAATCCCTAACCCTTTCAGTTCCAACCTCATCGCCAATTTCCTGCATTGCTTTCATTTTCGCAAGTTCCCTAGACTCGCCAGTGAAATATTGCTTGCCATCATAAATATCTTCATAAGACGGCTCCTTCTTTTCCACTCTAGTCTCATTTCCTGCTTGAATATTTTCATTCATAAAATTTCATTTCTTATTTTTCATACCTCATACAATAATTAAAGGATATATCAATATTATATCATAGTTAAGAATAATATTAATATTAAATACAAAAAGATAAGGCTACGCAAAGCTTTATTTAGACTAACCAATGCCGCGATTTATTATTTCTATGATAAACTCAGCTAGCCTTAGCAAAACCAATTAACTGTATCTATGCATTGACAAAAAATCATTCACATGTATTATTTTAATTAAAGGAGGTTCAAATGGCAAAAAATTGCCATCAGATTAGTTGGTAAAACCTTGTAGTCATTAGGAACTGAGGAGGTGCACTGTGGGAGAAAAATGGGAACATGTGGGATCAGCCGAGGGGCTGATAAGTAGCTTAATTCCCGGACCATCCAAGGAATTGGTCCACAATACGGAAACCGACGAATACAGAAAGGTCTGGGTCGGAAGAAACGAGACGGTTGGCGACGCAATCAAAAACGGACAGTTCGCCGACGAGTAACAGCACGAACCTCAGCAGCAGCTGAATGTAAAGGAGGGTCATTGGTATTGCCAATGACCCTTTTAATATGATTAATAACCCATAATTATAATATGCCAACAAAGAATTATATAATCATTTTTAAATCAGCACGGGGCTAGGGTCTTCGAACTAATATCATTGAAAATTGAGATGTTATTGAGCAGAGTGCAAGTTCACTATTAAAGCAAATTTAGAAATTGAAAATGACATTCTTTAATGCTTATCAAATGTGCTTCTCCATTAAGTATTTATTATTTTCCTTTTTAATGATTTTATAGCCCAACTTCTTATAAAATCCTGTAGCAGGGTTATTCCTCCAGACTGATAATTGTATCTCACTAAATCCAAGGTTTCAAAGTATTCCATTAGATATTTGCCAATTCCTCTTTTCTGATAAAATGGTGCCAGTAATATTCTAGATATTGTCAAAATTTTTCCATTAACCGTAAGTTCATAAAGTCCAATTCTTCTTTTCCCCCTAAGCAAAATAACGGTTTTTTTATAGTCAGAAAAAAATCGTCTATCAAAAATTTTTTTGTCTGGTTTTACAAATTGAGAAACAAGCGGAAAAATAGTTTTCCTAACTAAACCATAAACAAAAGCATAATCGCTTTTCTTGCACGTTCTTGTTTTTATTCCAATTGATTTATGCATTTATTTTTCTATATTATTTTTCCATTATATCACAATTAATTTGTTTATTTCCTTTTAACAAAAAACAATGCTCTATACAAGCATTGTTTTCCTTTATTTTGCACGGGCTAGGATTGACGCTTCGAACCAATATCTTGGAAAATTGGGACATTGTTGATACACGATTGAAGCGAGCAATGGCTTTAATTGAGTAACCACTAAAATCACGCCTTTCTTTTCGGGATATTTTTTACAATTATTTTTTCATCCCAAATTTCTGGTGCAACTTAATCATGAACTGCTCACCACAATCCTCCTCTAATTCAGAAAGCACCATTTGAATTGACTTATACGGCCCACTTGGCAGAGATGAAATATATTTGTATTTTTTGTATATAGGCTTCCAAAAATCGTGCGCCATGTCCACTAACACAATAAACATATCAGCTAAAATGTGATCCGCATCAACGCGAGAAAACTTGTAGGAATAATTCAAATCGGGACATCTTAAATGCACAGTAAGTGGTCCAAGTTCATGATCAAGCATGCGCACAGAAGCGTGACGAATATAGCCATTTGGATGTTTGAGCAAGTGAAACAACCATGGGAAAAGAAAGTCTGGCTCATTTTCCCTATCATGCAAAAAATACATGACCGACACCGCCATAACAAAATTCTCCTGCCGAAAATCGTCTGTGATTTTTCTATATTGCTCAGAAGCACCATTTATGATTGATTTAATTTCATCATACTTTCCAGCGTGAGAACTATGCAATAATTTTCTCACCTCCCTAGCTGCCAAGCGACTAGACTCCCTGTCTCCTGACAAAATAGTTTTGAATAATTCATGAAATGATTTCATACCAATGACAACAAAAAAATTAATACTTTTTTTATTTCCGAACTCTTTCACGACTATCCATATATCTCCTGAGGGCGTCTTTTGAAGTAAGCCAATTGCGACCCTCCTTATGAGCTTCCAGTTTTCCATTGCGTGCCAACTTATTCAAATATTTTTCTGTGAATTTTGAATCTTTAGCTAAGTCAGCGAGTGAAATATATTTTTCGTTGCCCTTTTTGCTTGGCATTAAAATCTTTAAATAAATATCCAGAGTCCTTTCAACTGCACGAGCAATGAAATTAACAAAATCAGCGTATTCACCCTTATCAGCAGATGACAATGTTTGATAATATCTCTTACGATCATTTTTTAGCACAATCACCAAAGGAAATCCTGATTGCATAAGAATAATATTCATGGCTAATCGCGATGTTCTTCCGTTGCCGTCAAAAAATGGATGAATATACACAAGCCTATGATGCAATATTCCAGCCAGTTCAACTGGATGCATTTTTTTCTTATTATCCCCAATCCAACCAATCAAATTTTGCATAAGTTTTGGAATTTCCAATGCTTCTGGCGGTTTATGATCAGCGCCGCCGATAATCACCCCGCTATTTCTATATCTTCCAGCCCACTCTTTATCAATGTTTTGTTGAACTATCTGATTAAGTGATCGAATCAAGTTTTCAGAAAAAGTATTCTTTTTGTCTTGCTCCACTAAATCATAAAGATATTCCAAAGCTTCTTGATGATTTTTAGCTTCTAGGTGATCTTTGAGTGGCTTGCCTTTGATGGTCAATCCCTCATTGATTACTAAATAAGTTTCCTTAAGTGTCAAACTATTACCCTCAATCGCATTGGAGTTATATGTCATTTCTATCTCGAATTTCTCTTTGAGTTTTTGAACTGCAGAAATGGGAAGTGGACGAAAAGAATTGAGCAATGCTAATTTATCGTCAATCCTTTTTTGAATTTTTTTGTCTAAATATTGCATATATTTGCTAAGGTGGTTTAGATGATTATTTACAGTATACCGCATTAAGGAATATAGTCAAGATAATTCGAAAAAGTTCAAAGCCGCATTATCCCCATACAAAAACAAGGCTTTGTTTTAACATGCACTGGGCTATGGACACGACTAGCCTGCCCGCCTTTGGAGGGGAACAATAAATTGGAAAATTAGGATAGGATTGATGTCAGATTACAGCGTGCAAGCTCTCCACTAAAGCACATGCAATAAATTATTTTCCAATATGATCAACACTTATTTTCCAAACACCTTTCTCTCTGAAAGCTGGGATGTTTTGCCTACGAGCAGCATTTAAAAGTGCATGCACTGAAACAGAATTCTTTTTTGCATACTCGGACAATTTAATAATTTCCTCGCCTTTCAAATACGTGATTCTTTTATGCAGCGACTCCATTAATGCAAGAGCTAAAACTTTCTCCATTGTCTTTGTATTCTCTTGATAACGATAATCACCAAATGATTTATAATATTTCGCCTTTTCTTTATCGCGAATAATTATCATCGGGAGTCCAAGCCTCAAAAATTGATAATTTATAAGAACCCTACCAATTCTTCCATTACCATCACAAAATGGATGGATTGTTTCAAAGTCCAAATGAAATTTGGCAATCTTGTCTAAAAAATATTTATCTAAATTATTGGTAAAATAATTTAGAATGTCTTCAATCGTTGAAACAACTTTTTCTGGAGCTGGAGCCACGTGTGTTCCAACTCGAACATATTCGCCAGTTTTTCTGAATCGTCCTGCAAACTCATCATTAATTCCACCAATTAGCATTTGATGAAGCAATAAAATTAATTCATTATCAATTTCTTTTTCTTTAGATTTATCACGGATATAATTAATAACTCTAGATAAATTTTTTGCCTCATAAACCTCCCTCACACTCACATCACGGGAAACCTCCATCTCCAAGAGAATTTTTTCAGTCTCTTTTAATGTCAAAGTTGAATTTTCAATGGCATTAGAGTTATAGACACTCTCTGGAATTTCAGCCTCATCAATCAAAACAAGGAGTGTTTCTTTTCCTTTGCGAAGTTCGTCATATTCATTCTTTAGCGCTTGAATACGCTTTTTAATTGGATTCGTAATTGGCATATTTTTTTAGTTAATATTACACTGTAAGTATACATTATTAACGCTTTATTGTCAATATATCGTTAATATCATTATGAAATAAGATAAATTAACTACTCTTTGTCAACATGACCGTGAAAGCATGTGCAAATATACCATATTTTCACGTTTTTGACTTAATATGGTTTAGCTAATTTATTTGCACTATACCATATTAATAACGCAAAAAACGCTTTATTCAAGCGTTTTTTGACATATTTTGGACGAGCTAGGGTACACGCTTCGAACCGATATCATCGAAAATTGGGAGTCAGTTGAGAGCAGATTAGCTCGTGCAATGGCTCTAGATGAACAATTTTAGAAAAAGAAAAAGGGTGAGCACTATTGTAGTGCGCACCCTTTTATTGGTACATCCTGTGAACAGATGGGTTTTCTGTGGAAACGATGAGATTACTTGAAGATCAGAACAATGAACATGAATGGTCCTTCGGAAGATTCTTCTTTGATGGCCTTCATGATCTTTTCGTCATCCTTCCAGAAAAACTTTTCGGGAAACTTTCTCAGTGTCTGCAGATCGACAGATACGCAGACCTGGGAATCGTCACTGCAAGCCAGAATGTTCTCCACTTCCTTGTTATGCAATGCGCCAACCGCCCTTATAAACCTTTTGTCCATCTCGATTTCCTCCGTTGTTTTTAGATTTGAAAACCAAACCATTTTTTCAATATCTCATAATGAATTGCAACCAACTTCCTCTCCTCCTCAAAGAAGATTTTTTCGTTGAAATCACGCTCAAGCTTGTTACGATTTTTTTCAAGCACCTCTTCGAAGCTCTTATTAGAATACTTGCCGATCCAGAAATAGAACGGCGGAATGAAGTGAGCCATAGCATCAGCAGTTGCAATGATTTTCTGTTCCAATGTTTCAGGAGCATATTTCTTGCAACGATGCGTCAGAATGGTAGAGCTTACCTCCTTGGCCAATTCAAGATTAAACCTTCTTTCGATGAGAATCTTGTAGGCTTTTTCTGATCCGATTTCATCGTGAGGTTCAAGATCTTCCAGTCGCGCTATGTCATGCAGCATGGCTGCAAGCCACACAACTTCAAGATCAGCGCCGTACTTAACTGCCATCTACTTGCTGAATTCGATAACCTGTTTCACATGAATCTCCCAGAACCATTTATAAAACTCTTCAGTTCTGGAATTTGAAAAGCTGTGCTGTCCGACTATGGGGTTATAGTGAAGATCCCTTATTTCTGCCTCAAGTTGCTCGATTTTCTTGTTCATTTGATTAAGCCTCCTTGATAGATTTTTCAAGAACTACGTCAAGAGAATCTATCAGATAAAGCAATAAATGTCAATGTTTACCTGTTTTGTGCAAGCGAAAACAAATCAACCCCTTTGTTTATTTTCTAACGAAGCGAGCGAAATGAAAGTAATCTTTCAATTTCCGAGAGAGTGACGAAAAGCTCATTTTGCGATAATTGAAGAAAAAAATTTCTATTTTTTCAACGCTTCCTTATAAAAATTCATTCTAAAATCATATCGCGCAGGTGCAGTCTTTTTCAAATAACTTCCAGCAGTATCAGCCATGACCATAATAATTAATTCAGCAAAAAAATCCTTACTTGATTTCATTAATTTATCAAACTGCTTTTTTAGGTTTTCATTATCCTCATCTACAATTGAATGCAGGTCAGAATGATATTTTATTATTCCCAAAACTATTTCTCTTTCTTTTTTAGATAAATCAAAATCCTTTAAAATGTTTTTTGATTTCAATATGCTAATTTTTTCATGTTCAGGAAAAGATGATAATTTTCCATTTTTAATAATTGTTTCCTTTTTTCCAAGATCATGAAAAACTGTTGCCAAAAATAATAAATCTTTTCTTTTATAGCCATCAACTGATTGATTTAAATATTTTTTAAGTTTAGTATTTTTATTGTTTCTCAAAAATTTTTCCAAGTCTTTCAAAACATTCAGCGTGTGCGTGAAAGTTGATTCATTATTATGCCAAGGATTATTTTCAATAACCCTTTTCAATTCATAAAATTCAGGAAAGTCTTTTTTGAGCTTACCCGATTTCAATTTATCAATTGTTATTTCTTTGATTGTTAACACAATAAATGGATATCTTAAAGATTATACTTTTGTTCTCGTTTCTGAAATGCTTCCTCGCTGCTCTCAAGAACATCACAAACATGTTGCCCTATTCCCATCCTATTTAGAATGCCACTAGCAACTCCGTTTTTGAATGAATTTATGAATATCTGGCTTGAAATAATTATCACCCTTTATCATCTTATACGGACTGTAGTCTTTGCTCATATGTGAATTATGCACCTCTTCAAAGATTTCTTCGATTTTATCTTGCAGTCCATGCTCCAGAATCGTTCCGTAAACGCCATACAAAATATCACACAATTCTTTGGCAATATTTTCCAAGTCGCCATTTTGCGCACCTTCAAGATATTCCCTGACTTCTTCTTCCATCAAACCATATCTCAAATCCGACCTATCTTTTGGAATTAATGATGGTTCTCCTAAGGTGGGTACTTTAAATTTTTCATGAAAAATCTTTACCAGTTCAAGTTCTTTTTTCATATTTTTATAATTGCTAGCGAGTCAGCAAATGAAAATAATCTTTCATTTGTGACGAACGACGCAATTTCAAGCACGAAGTGCTTATATTTTATTCAAATCAATTCCTGCCTTATCAAATTCATTTCTCATGCGCTTTGTGATTTCACAGTTAAGCGCTGTTGAGATTTCAGCTTCTGAGAAAATGCAAGAAATTTTAATATGTCAGTGGCAATTTCATTCATAGAACTTTAAACGTCAAACTCACAAATTGAAGCATTCTGAACATGTTCAACCTTAATTTCGGAAAATAGGAAGTGCGCTAATTTTAAAATTCCACCATGAGCAATAATCAAAACTTTTTTGTCTGCATAATCTTTTTTTAATTCTTCCACAAATTTCAAGAATCTCTCCTTAACATCTACCACGCACTCTCCGCCATATGGTCTATAATCATAATTTTGTTCAAAATCTTCTTTTTTCAAATCACTCGCCGCTTCTCCAAGCTTCTCAATCATTTCATCCCAAGTCTTACCCGAAAAATCGCCAAAATCTCGCTCCATAATTTCTTGCTTTTCAATAACGGGAGCACCAATTTTTTCAGCAAGAATTTGTGCGGATTGCTTTGCTCGCACCAATGGCGAGGTAAAAATAACATCAAAATCAGTATCAATCTCTTCGGAAAGTTTTTTAATTTGTTCAATGCCCTCGGCGTTCAATGGGTCGTTCATTCTTTGCCCCATTAACTTCTTATTTTTGTTTGAATCTGTTTCTCCATGTCTGACGATATAAATTTTCATATGTTTACTTGTTTAATATTTAATTCCCAACATCCAGCGCCGTTATCTTTCCCATGATATTTCATAGCTTCAAACATTTTTTCAGTTTTAACTATTTTCCATTTTGATCCTTCATATCCCGGATCAACAAATCTAAGCTCTCCAGTTTCAGAAAAAGCTTTGTCAAAAACACACAAATGTCCATTATGGAATTTACTACCAACAAGAGCGCCCCAGTCAAAACAAAGAAGGATGTCCTTGTTGTTTTTCTCAGCATCTTCCAAATATTTCTTAAACTGATCTAGTGTTTTGAATTTATTGATAAGCGACCATGTCATTTTTAATGGAATGCCAAGCTTTTTGAAAACTGCATTGGGAGCAGATTTTTTATCATTTGCCTGCGTGCCATAGCCAGCGGGTGGTCTTTTTCCCGTTCTCGCATTCCAAAAATATTTTAGTTCTTCTTTTGGAACAATTAAACCTAGGCTGTAGCCCAGTAATTCCGCAGGCATGAGCGGAATATCGTGCTTTAACATAACCATTTGAATGCATGTTGGGACACAGCACCATTTCTGCTGCGTAAGCGGAACATATCGAGAATCTTTAGGAATTATCTTATTCATAGATTTTCTATTGGATAAATATCAAAGGCAACCTCCTCATAAGGATGAACTGCTTTCATTTTTTCAACGACATCTTTCAAAATTTCTCTTGGCACAACAACCTCGATTCTTTCCTCCTCAACAGATTCAAATTCTCCAGCTTTTCCAATTGTGGGATTTGAATTCTCATTGCCTCGAAATCTTCCAATGCCTCGAGACGAAAATGAGCAAAAATCATAATTGCCAATTTTTCCCGCGCCAGCTTCACCGAGTGCTCGCCTCACAACATCAGCATGCGATATTGGAACAAAAACAACTAATTTTACATTTAAAGTTTGCATATTTATATAAATCACTTTTATTGAAGTGTACCCTCTAAAGTGGACGCGAAATAAAAACCTACCTGACAAATTCTAAAAGATGATTCCTGTATCCAACGGGAGTCATCTTTTTTAGACCCCATTGATACCTTTCATGGTTGTAGTATTTCACATAATTTTCAATTAGCAAATGCAGCTGCTCAAACGTTTTGCATTCTTTGTAATCTACATCATCCTTGAAATGCCCAAAGAATGATTCTATCGGCGCGTTATCAATGCAGTTTCCCTTGCGAGACATTGATTGCACCATGCCAAGCTTGGCAACCTCAGAAATATATTGCGGATTCGTGTAATGAAATCCTTGATCTGAATGAATGAGAACATCCTCGAGTGGGGCTAGTGCATTGTCTTTAAGATTCTTGAGTGTTCCTAGTACAATATCCATTTCCAAGTGCCTTGAAAGCTTCCAGGAAACAATTTCGCCACTAGCAATGTCCTTTACCACTGAAAGATAGGCGAATCGGTAATTAAACGGAATGTAAGTAATATCCGTACAAAATACCTTAAAAGGAATGCTCTGCTCAAATTGTCTTGCTAAGATATTTTCAAATGTTCTATGTTCTAATGATTTTTTCATAATATTCTTGTAAGGATTTCGTCTTCTGATTTTGCAATACAGATGATATTTATTCATGATTCTGATAATCTTTTTGTGATTCATGATAATTTGTTTTTCAAAGAGTTTCATCTGCACAGATCTAAATCCTAGTTTTTTCTGACCGTCTTCAAACACTTTTTTAATCAACAAGTAGTCCTTGTAATCTTTTTCTGGCTCTTCTGAATGACTGAGCCATTTGTAGTAGCCACTTTTGGAAATCTTGGCAATTGTGCTTAGCATGCCAATATCCAACTCTAAACTTTTAATTAGTATGCATTTCTGTTTCGGCTTGAGTTTTACTCCGCTCTTTTGGCCCGGAGTTTGGCTAAAAAATCGTTTTCTGCTTTCAGGTAGGCAATCTCGGCCTCCATCCATTTGATTTTTTCAGCATCCGTAAGATTTTTTGTTTTAACTCTACCTCCGCCTTTGCCTCGAGTTTCAGTTCTGAGTCCTTTTTCTCCTTTTAGTCTGTAAATTTTGTTCCAAGTCAGGAGGCAATCCTTTGGCTTTTGCTTGCCGATAACATTTAAATCAAAACCTGCTTGTCTGAATATTTCTTTGGAGGTTAATCCTTGCTTATTGTAAAGCTTTACTGCTTTAATTTTGAAATCCTTGCTGTAGACTATTGTTTTGCCTACACGCACGACATTTTCATTGCTTGATAGCTGCTCGATCTGTTCCCTGGTAAAAAATCTTTTACTCATTTGGTTTGTTTGTTAATTAATTACATTTTACACCAAAACAAAAAGTAGACAGGCGCTTTTTTAGCGTGTCCACTTTTTGGGGTACAGATCATTCATTTGGAGATTTTTTTATTCTTGCAAACTATCAAACAACTCAATAATGCTTGAAAACATCTTTTATCGGTTGATATTCATTTGTGTTTTCTAAATTTCGCCTCTGTATCTCTTTACTTATCTCATTAAATTCATTCTCCTTAAACTCAACACTTTTATTTTGTGAATCAAGATATTCCTGTTTTCTTTGTTGACTCCAACCAGCCCCAAGCAAACTTTGCTGCCAAATTTTCCAACCAATAAGAATAGAGACTATCAAAAGAATGAAAAAAACAGCCATGCGAGTTTTCGCCCAAACGCTTGCAATCATTTGACACAAGGAAGTCGCACTCAGCTTTGCACCACCCTTTGAAGATATTTTGAAATTTAAGTTCATATGTCTAACTTTTTTTATTCTTATTTAGTGCGGTTATTCAGTGTAAAAAACAACATCCAAAGTAGCTTCCAGTTTGCCGTTTTTATTTTGTGAATCTCTAGAATCACCAGATTCATTAAAGGGATTACCCTGCGATGATTTAGAAGAAGTAACTTCAGTACTGTTCCTAATCTGCAGCCCAACTATGTCACAATAATATTCAAAATTCTCAAGTGATTTCACAAATCTCCCTATAGTATTAAAGTCTCCATTTAACACTATTTCAAATTGAAGATAATTTTCGTTTGGCAGGTCATTCGTCAAGACATCTTCTTGCACTTTTTTAGATTTACTTGCACTTTTTGCCACTGCTTGCTGATCTTGAACCGTAATCGTGATGATGTTCCCACTTTGAGCAGCCAAACTTTCCAATTTTTCAATCAATGTAACGGCATATTCCTTGTCTAATAAAATATCCGTAATGGTAGCATTTTCAAGAATTTTGTATTGTTCCTGAATCTTAGGAAGCTCGTCGATATTTTTTTTGCTGCTCTCCTGCTTTATCTGTTCCTCCTGAATCTTATCTTTAACATTACTAATCTTATTCATCAAAGGAAAAACAACGCCGTAAACAAGCACTGCAAGAAGCACTATATAGAAGAATATAGCTAAAATTTCACGTTGATTTTTTAAAAAATTTTTCATCTCTATTTTTTTAGGCAATCTTTAATAACAACAAAATCCATTTGAAAATCAACATTATCTTTCACAACCAGGTTAGACAAAGGAACGTTCACGTCCTTAAAGCAGTCTGAATTATCCAGATTATTTTTTAAAGCCAAAAGATTATCCCTTGACCTAGCCTTTCCCAATAAAAATATTTGATAATTTTTTGTGGAAAAATCACTAATATAAACACCCTCCGGCACAACACTGCCGAGTTCATCCAGAACATTCAACCAATGCAGATGGCTGCTTTGTATTTTCGACAAAATATCAATTGAAGCATTAACTTTTTTAAATTTCTCTTCGTAATTATTCAATTCTTGATATTTATCTTGAGACTTATTCACCGAACTTAGCGTGACAGAAGAATTGTATTGAAAGTTAAGAAGATAATAAATATTCAACAATAGCGCGATAAAAATAACAAGCGGCACCAAAAACAACATTTCTTCATGCAAAATCCTGCGAAATATTTTTGATCTTCGCAGTTCATTTTTTTTCTCTTGTGGCAACAAATCAAGATAGATCTTCATAATGTAATCCTTTTAACGCTAGACCAATAGCTGTTGAGTATTGAACTGATTGGCTTTTCTCAATGGCTGGCAATTCTTTTCCAATTTTCATATTTATCCAGGGATTTCCAAATTCAATCGTTCTGCCTAATTTTTTTGATAAATAAGGCACGATACCTTTAGTGTTTGCTCCGCCGCCACAAATAATAATCTTATCGATACTCTTAGAATATTTCAGTCCTGTCAGATAAAAATCTATCGATTGGTCAATTTCCTGAGCAAAATTTTCCAAAATTGGCTTGGATAATTTAAAGATAGCATCATTTTTAAAATCATTCCCAATTCCATATGAAATCTTAATCTTCTCCGCCTCTTCAAACGAAACGTTCATTCCTTTTGAAATTGCATCCGTAAGGGACTGCCCGCAAAGAGGAATGCTCGAAGTGAAACATGGAACACCACCTTTCGTCACGGAAAAACTCGTTCTCCTATCTCCGATATCTACGACTAAAACAGTTTCTTCATTATTACTTTCCAGTAGCAAGCTCCTAGCTTGTGCAATTGATTCAATTTCAAGACCAACAGGATCAAGTCCAGCCAATTCCAACGTTTCAATCGCCAAGTCAACGACATTTTTTGAAATTGCCACAACCAAAAGGCTTATTTTGTTTTTTTCAGGAAAAAGATTTTCTGGAATAATCTGCCAATCGTAATAGACTTGTTCTAATGGAAGCGGGATATTAGCTTCCATCTCCCATTTGACTGCTTCTTTTATTTCAGACTCATCCATCTTTGGCACAGAAATGATACGCAAAAAAGCTTTTGTTTCAGGCAGTGAGCAAATAACCTTTTTAGTTTTTATTTTATTAGGTGACGCTATTTCAATGGCTTTTTTAATAGCAGCAATGACTTGATCCTTATTTTGAATCTCTCCATCACTAATACAATTAGCTGGAATAGGCACTGAGCAATAACTTGAAATACTATCTATCGAACCATTATTTTCAATTTGCACAGCCTTAATAGAAAGATCACTAAGATCTAAACCAAAGACATTGGAATCATCATTAAAAATTTTTTTATTTAAAAAAGACATCGTTGCGTGAATCATTAATCAAGAATTATGAATCATTAAAAATTCAATAATCCTTGTTTATCTTTTTATTTTTACTTCTTACTTTTTATTATAACTTATTTTATCTTTTTATTCCATGAATCATAATTCGTGATTCGTGATTCATGAGTTCTAAAGCTCATTCCAAAGATCTATCGTATAGTATACATCACTAGGAAAAAATGGTGGTGGATTCATGTATAAAAAATTATCATATTCTATATTCTTAACTTGAAAACCGACTTTGTCTGTGCCATTACAATCTTTTGAAGCAGTAAACTCTATGAATTTATTTGAAACGACTGAGCCATACAAATCTAGTCTGTTTTTTTGAACTTCACATCCACCTCCACAACAATGGGGATTAAAATCCTGCTTACCAATCATTCCATCCTTAGCAACCATGGCGGCATCAATTTCCAAATCATCGCAATCAGCCCCACAATTTTTCTTTTCACTAGTTAGAAGTATATTTCGCTTAGCAATAAGCCCTACAGCATCAGTGCCATCCCTGTTGGTATATCTCAAATTTCCACTTCCGATATAGATATCGCCAACGCCTTCTCCTGCAGCTATTGTCACCCTGTCCCCATCAACCGTTCCGTCAACCCAAACATTTCCACCCACAAAAATTATTCCGTCATCGGGAATAGTCTTTGTTTGTTTTGTAGCGGCATCTTCATTCTTAATGTCATTGGAATTATTCTTTACATCCTTAACTGTCACGATATCAAATTGTCCATCAGTGCGAAGTGTGAGATGTTTTCCAGCTTTACCAGCTGGAACATTAAAATAACAATGATCATCCAAACAATTATTAACTATCGTATCATTGGGAGCTTGCGCATATTTTTTCATCACATTAAGATCGACAGCTATACCTGCGAAATCCTTCTGCGGAACAGGGAATTTTTTTCCACCAAGAAATACGCAGCTACTTTTATCTGCGTTATATTCGCAATTTGGAAGTGGAAATACGCCAAGAGGTTGCGAACTCCAAACACCAACATGGTCCTGACCAGTAATCGGATCGAAATATGTCGAAGATCCAGCATAAACTCTGCCATGAGATATGCCATCAAAACGGACTCCGGTGTTGCTCATAATGCGTCCTTTAATATCCCAGTTTGAATCGAAATTTGCATACTCGTTACTAAGAACTACATAGTCACTCCATGAAGTCCTCCTGAACCTGACTTTTATTTTTTTCTTAATATTAGGATTATCCAAAGAGGAAGCTTCGAATTCAACAACTATTGGTGTGTTTGTCGAGACAGTAGCGTTTGTTATAAGTGCACTACAATAGCCTATCGTCGTACCAGCGCTTGTCTTCACATCCCATGTGTAGGGCTCATCCAATCCGCGCGGTTTTGGATCAGTCTCGCTCCAAAATTCAGCCACTTCTTCAATTGTATGGCCATCCGTGTTATGAGCAAGATACCAGCGATATTCATTAGAACAAGCTTCAGCCATTTGAAAGGCTTTCTCTCTGGCAACCGCGTCATAGCCTGACCTTGCCTGAGAAGCAATCAACTGAACCAAACCAACCAAAAGAATTGAAACGAATGTCACAATTCCAAGTGCATAAACAAGCACCGATCCTTTGTATGTTTTATTTCGCATAAATTTAAGACTCATTTAAATTTCGAAGTTCAACGACAGATTCAAGATTGACATTTTCAGGAGCGACAATTGGTCTGATATTTATCCAGAGATGCAAGCGCACCAAGCGTGTATCATACGCAGTAGGAGAAGACATGGCATCTTCAGTAAGGATTGGAAATCTGTTGTCATAATATGAAAAGAAAGGTTTTGATGTTGTTAGGTTAGTAACATAATTCAAAAGCACTTCAACAGTTGCATCATCTGCCGCATATGAACCATCAACAAATTTTGTGACTCCTTTTTTAAGTTTTTCTTCATTATCGACAAAGTAATGGACTCTCTCAGCACTGCCATCACCATCCTCATCCCTGTAAACTATCATGGAATACTCCTCAGTTTCTTTGATTGGGTAAGATCCATCATCACCTTGCCTTATAGCTCGCAGCTCATGCACAAGTTGAGTGATGACTCTTGAAGCTGAAGCAGTCGCAGTCGCTTGTTCAAGAACATATCCTTTATAATTCCAAGCTCTTGCTGATAGAAGCGTGAATGCGACCATGCCCAAGCTTAAGATAGTTATTGCGACAAGCAATTCAACCAATGACATCCCCTTTTTTATACTGTGTTTTTTCATAATGGATTAATTGTAATATCTTTTTCCGTAAGATTAGACACTATTATATCATCCTCCTTAGTCTCATATCCCGCCGCCTGCACAGTTATATGATATTGCACATTTTGAAGAGGAGCAACGATATCTCTTGGAAAATATACCTGCCCGAATTGATCCGTAATTAAAGTCTGTTCATAGGAAAGACTTTCATTTTCAACCGTCACGGTTGCATCTGAAATAGGTGTTGGCGGCATTGTTGCCGGTATATCAGTATAGTCAACAACTCTTAAAAACAATGCTGGCGTATCTTTAGGCACTAAAATAGCATTGACATCCGTAACGACTCCGGGATTAGCAGTAAAGATTGTAGATTTAAGACCGAATGATGGCTCAACTTTCCAAAATTTATAACCATCATTATTAGTTGATGTCAGATATTCAAAAGTGTATTCACCGAAGCTTTCATCACTAAAAATAAATGAGCCAGCTGCGTCACTGCTGTGATTAGTTTTAACATAAGAATAAACAGGACCAGTATTACCAAGAATTCGGCCACCCTCCAGCGAAAAATCAATATTTCCAATACTATTCCCCAAGGGATCAACAGTCCTGAGCTGCAAAGAGGCTGCCAGGTCAAAATATATTGTCTTTGAGGAAATTCCAGCCAAGGTGACACTACCATGCAAATCTATCGGCTCATAAGAATTGACGGGATATGGAGGCATAGTGTCAACTGGATAATATCCATTCTTTCTCACGATAATCTTGTATTTGTTGTTTCCTATCGCATATCCCGGAAGATAAACCTTTCCATTATCTAAAGTGTCTGTCGTATGCAGCAAAGCATCAGTGTCGGCATCTCTGATTTCAACCCTAGCACCTTCAACTGGTATTCCTGCGCTACTTATTATATTGATGCTTAAAATTCCTCCATTATATAATTCCTCTGTTCCAGGCGGAGCGATATGTGAATACATGGTAATCTTCTTGGTTTCTCCTCCACTCAACCAACTGACTATCACCTCCACATGCTTATAATCGCCATCTTTCAAGTCAGACGAAGGATCGTTTTGGTCAGGATTATCATAATCGTCATTGGAATACGTGATATTAGTAACTACATTAAAACTAACACTACTCCTATCGATAGTCTTATTATTTTTAATTGGACCATCTTCAGTGGATTCGAGATTTTCATAGGCAACATTACGCAGTATTTCAAACTGTTCATTGGCAACTTGCGAAGCGGAAATTCTAGCCTTAGCATCTCTTAAAACGTTAGCACCACTGGCGAAAGTCCTATAAAAAGTAACGACCACTATCACCACAATCAAAGAAAAAATCAAGGCTTCCACTAAAGTGAAACCTTTTTTATTTTTTATTTCCATCTCCCTGATAACCATAAGTATAGTATTAACTAGAATGACAAAATGTAGACACGAGGCAAGCTTCGGCGAATTAACCTCAGAGGGATTAAAAAATTCTATTTAATATTATCCAGCATGCTATACATCGGCATAAGCATAGCTACCGCAAAAAACCCAACAGCCGCTCCAATGACAACCATAAGCAAAGGTTCTATGACAGCTGAAAGATTTTTTGTTATCTGGTCAACTTCATCTTCATAAAATTCAGCCAACTGCAGCAGCACTACTTCCGTCTTACCAGTCTCTTCTCCAACTTGAACAATTTGCGAAACCAAAACTGGAAAAATGTCACCATGATCAGAAAGAATCTTGCTTAGACTCACACCTTTTTGAATATCCTCCACACTGCCGATTAAAACTTGTTGGTAGTAATGATTAGTTAGAGTCCTGGAAATAATTTTTAGGGCATCCACGGCGCCAACGCCACTCTTAAGAAGTGAGCTATAAATCCTAGCGAAACGTGCGCAATTCATCTGCTTTATTAATGGACTAAAAATTGGAAATTTGATTGCAACCCAACTTACCGTTTTCTTACCACTCGGCTGTCTTAGGAAATATTGCAAAAATATCGCAACTGCAAAAAAGACAACTGCCACCATTAACCCATTGTTTTTCAATAAATTACTCATATCAACAATGAATTGTGTCATTGCTGGAAGTTTCGCATTCATATCTTTAAAGACACCCATCAATTTTGGAAGCACATATGTCAACATGATAATTCCAATAATAAACATCACCGTCAAAATAACCGCTGGATAAATCATGGCCCCTTTAACCTTACTTTTCAAGTCATGCTCCTTCTCTAGTTGTACTGCCACGATTTTCAAAACTTCATCAAGATTTCCAGCTGTTTCTCCGACTCTAACCATATTAACAAAAAGTTCACCAAAAATATTTACATATTTTTCAAGACCCTCACTCAAAGATTTCCCACTCTGTATTTCCTCATCAATATCTAAAAGAATTTTTTTAAATGATTTATTTTCTGTCTGAAGTGCCAAATTATTAACAGCGCGAGAAACCGTAAGTCCTGAAGCAACCATGATGCTTAAATTTCTTGCAAAAACCATTTTCTCTTTAAGTGGAATGGAAATGAATTTATCAAAAAAATTAGTCTTTCCAGCTATTTTTGCTTCTTCTTCCTTAACTAATGAAATTGAAGTCACCAAATAACCTTCAGCTCGAAGTTGTTGAGCAACATTTTTTTCATCCTGAGCAACTATCTCTCCACCCTTAGTTTGCCCACTATAACTTTTGGCAGTATAAATAAATTTTGGCACGGACTTACTTACAACTTATAACTAATAACTTGCAACTCCTGGGTTGCGTTATTGGTTATTGGTTATTGGTTATTGGTTATTGGTTTATTCTTTTGTTACTCTCATAACTTCTTCCAGAGAAGTTATGCCTGATGCAGCTTTAATAAATCCATCCTCGCCCATGGTTTGCATCCCTTTTTCTCTTGCCCGCTTCTCTATATCATCGGATGATGCGTTAGATGTAATCAACTTACCTATTTCCTCGTCCATTTCCAATACTTCATAAATACCTTGTCGTCCTTTATATCCCTCATTTGAACATTGTTCGCAACCTTTCGGTCTGTAAAAATCAATATTTTTCCAATTGCTTTTAGCGTTTATTTCAGAAGCAAGTTGCGGAGTATCCTTAAGCATTTTCAAGATTTCATCCATATTAAAATTCGAACTTAAGGCAGCCACATCTTTTTCGTCCAGCTTATAACTAACTTTGCATTCATTGCAAAGTTTTCGTACAAGCCTTTGACCGATAACCACATTAACTGTTGATGCCACCAAAAATGCTTCCGCACCCATATCCAAAAGACGAGGTAGTGTTCCTGCGGCGCTATTCGTATGCAAAGTTGAAAGTACTAAATGTCCAGTCATAGCGGCTTCTACTGCGATTTGCATGGTTTCGCTATCGCGAATTTCTCCAACCATAATAATATCAGGATCTTGACGCAAAAGACTTCTAAGTGCAGCTGCAAAAGTCATTCCGATTTTTGCATTCACTTGAGTTTGATTGACTCTCATCATGCGATATTCGACCGGATCTTCTACTGTGCTAATATTCACCTCTGTCGTGTTCAAAATATCCATAACAGTATACAAAGTCGTTGTTTTTCCGCTGCCAGTAGGACCAGTAACTAAAACCATTCCATTAGGACGCTTGATGTGTCTATGCACGACTTCCAAGGCATTACCAGTAAGTCCCATTTTCTCCAAAGTCAAACCTTTTGATGTTTCATCAAGCAAACGCATAACTATTTTTTCACCTTCGAAAACAGGCAGAATACTAACACGAAATGAAATCCTGTAGCCTTCCTTTTCTATTTTAAAACGTCCATCTTGAGGCAAGCGGTGTTCATCCAATTTCAAACTAGAAAGCACTTTGATACGAGCAACCAATCCTTCCATGACTTGCCGCGGAAGGGTCATAGCGTCGTGCAAGACGCCATCAATACGATACCTTACGCGTACTTCTTTTTCATCAGGCTCAATATGTATATCACTGGCTGATTGTAAGATTGCATGCTTAAGCAAAGTATCAACAATTCGTACAATCGGAAGATCTTGCGCTATTTTTTCCAAATCATCAGCCTCTTCGCCAACCGCAACATTGTCAGAATCTTTACTGATGATATCTCCGAATTCCGCCTTAAGACTTTTCTCATATTGCCTTAAAATTGCCTTGATACTTTCATCACTAGTTAAACATGGCACAATTTTAAGACCAGTTTTTTTTCTGATAAAATCTATTGTTTGAATATCTTCAGGATTTTTCATGGCGACCTTCAGATCATTGCCATCCTTTTCAAAAGCTACGATTCCATATTTTTTAGCAATCGGCTCTGGAATTATCTGCAAGATATCAGCCGTAATTGTTTCTTTTTCAAGATTTACATACGGAATGCCAAGTATATAAGAATAAAGTTTACGAAGTTCAGTTTCGCTAACCAATTTTTTTTCCAACAATAAATCACCCAGCTTTTGGTTGGTTTCATTAGCAAGTTTAAAATTTTCATCGACAACTGCAACTTCCAGCAAATTTGAGTCGAGTAAAAATTCCTTGAGTTGTTTATTTTCAATCCTCATCTGTATTTATCTTATTTTTTGTATTTGTTTTCAATATTAACCAAACGAAAATACGAATTTATACAAATTTACGAATGTACAAAATTTGTATATTTGTCCCTAGGATAAGCCTGGGGCAAATAAATTTGTAATATATTTGTAATTTGTTTGAGTTAATTTATTTTATATTGAGAATCTCTTTAATCTTAGCCGTAACCTCCTCAAGCTTATAATCTGCTTTAACTAGATATGTAGTAGCGCCCATCTCCAAAGCCTTCTCAACATCTGCAATACTTCCTAAATTTGTCAAAAGCACAATTGGAATATGTTTAGATTCTTCATTTGCCTTCACTTCCTGAAGCACCTGATAACCGTCTTTTTTAGGCAAAACAATGTCCAACAATATTAAATCTGGTTTTTCAGAAATCGCCATCTTCACTCCCTCTTCACCATCAAGTGCGCACATGACTTCAAAACTTTCCGCAGTCAGATAAGAACTCAATGCTTTTTGCAAGACTGTATCATCTTCAATAATCAATAGCCTCTTGTTCATATTAGTGCAGTTATTGAATTAAAATAATTTATGCTTTCTTGGTTTGCACGGTTGGTAAAGTGAAATAAAATTCACTACCTACGCCTTCTTCAGACTTAAACCAAAAACTTCCACCTGATTGCTCCACAATATTCTTAGCAATATAAAGACCAAGACCTGTACCATCAGTCTTATTTTTAATTGAATTATTGCTTCTAAAAAATTTCTGAGCAATCTTAGCTTGTTCAGATCTTGGAATACCCACGCCACTATCCCTAACACAAACCTGAACCATTCCATCTTTTTCTTCTAAAAATATTTCCACCACTCCGTGTCCGTCAATGTATTTTATAGCATTAGAAACTAAGTTATCAAATGCCACCAAAATTCTACGTCTATCGATAATTATTTCAACTGGCCTAATCGGATAAGATTCTCTCAGCTCAACATTGAATGCTTTAGCTATTACTTGCTGTGCCTCAACAGCTTCCTTAACTAAAGCACAGATATCTATCTTTTCTTTATTAAGAGCTAATTGCCCCTGGTCAATGCGTGCTACATCCAAGAGGTCGTTCACGAGCCTACCCATTTTCTCACTGGAACGAATTATTTCATTAATAATTTCAGATTGCTTAGCATCAAGTCCTTCAGAAAATTTTGATTGCAACAGCTCTATTTCCCAGTTTATTTCTGCAATAGGAGTTTTTAATTGATGTGATGCTACTGAAACAAATTCGGTCTTCATCTTGTTAGCCTTCGCGATTTCTTCTACAGTCTTAATTATAAGACTTCCGATAGTAAAAAGCAGACCTGTCACCGCTAATTCGCTAAGCGCCAATATTTCCGGAGAATTATAATTTGCTGAAACGATATAAACCCCACCCATCGCAGCTATAATAACCACACCCATCGCTATAAACAAAAAACTTGGAGTTTGCCAAACCTTAATACCTAATTCGTCAGCTTGCTTGACCAGATTAAATTCATCAAAAATTCGTTGTTTGATTTTTTGAAATTTCATTTTGTGAATGTTTTTGTTATTATCTTTCAAGATAATTATAGCACAAAAAAGCAAAACATATAAACAGCAAAACCGCTGCATGAGCTAGCGGTTTTGCTGTTTTGTATTTTCTAATGAAGCTAAAAGCTAACGAAGCTAATGAAGCTATTTTTTACACTTTAAACTCCACAACCTCACCATCACTCATAATATAGTCTTTTCCTACGGTCTTTACAGCACCAATTTCTTTCGCCTTTCCCCAAGAACCAATTTCCAAAAGCTTATCCCACATAATAACATCAGCTCGAATGAATTTTTCTTTGAAATCAGTGTGGATTGCAGCGCCAGCCTCAGGCGCAGTAGAACCCTTTTTTATTGTCCAAGCTCGGGTTTCAATTTTTCCAGTCGTGAGAAAAGTTTCCAGCCCTAAAAGATCATACGCTTCAACAATTAATTGATTAATATTGGAAGTTAACCCCATTTCTTCGATTTCTTCTTGGCTCATTTCAATTAGTTCTTCCTCAATCTTAATATCCAATTTCACATGTCTCCTATTTTCCAGAATATCCGGCAATTTTTCATTCACATCACTGACATTATAAACATACAGAAATGGTTTCATTGTCAGCAATTGAAATTCTTTAACAGCAATTTTAGTATTCAAATCATCCCAATCCAAATCGGCAGTATTTGCCAAAAGTCCTTTCTCTAAAACATGTTTGATTTTTTCCGCCACACTTAATTTGAACTGCGCTTCCTTATCATTCCCACGAGCATCCTTAGCCAGTTTTTCCATTCTCTTGATTACGCTTTCCAAATCAGCCAAAATAAGCTCAGTATTGATAATTTCAATATCTTCCAAAGGATCAACCTTGTTGTGAACATGGGTAATATTGGAGTTTTCAAAAACCCTGACTACCTGCGCAATAGCATCAACTTCGCGAATATTAGCCAAAAATTTGTTACCCAAGCCTTCGCCAACGCTTGCGCCCTTCACAATTCCTGCAATATCCACAAATTCAACCACTGCCGGCACGATTTTTTCAGTTTCAGACATTTCAGAAAGCTTATTCAGGCGATCATCCGGCACCTTCACCACACCAACATTCGGCTCTATGGTGCAGAATGGATAGTTGCTAATTTCAACCGGATTTTTAGTTAGAGCCTTAAAAAGCGTGGATTTCCCCACGTTTGGCAGTCCTACTATACCTATTTGTAAAGCCATAAATAAAAGTTTATAAAGTTAGAAAGTCCATCAAGTTCATAAAGTACAATACAGCAAATCCAGGAAATAAGCAATAAAAAAAAGGACATTTATTCAACATCCCTTATGCAAGCAAAAAAATAGACGCTTAACCATATCCATATATTATACACCTAAATCAATATAAAGTCAACTATAACTTAGCTATTCTATTCATATCTTTACTCCCTTTCCAATTTATCGCATACATGTTATAAATACTTGATGCATTTTGCACCCATACATAATACACACTACCAAATACATAATACTATGCTGCAAGACCACATACTCTGCCATTATGGAGAAATTGCCCTTAAAGGCAAAAACCGCAATTATTTTGAGTGGCACTTGATTGAAAATATCAAAGACAGACTTGATGCTTTTTCACCAAGCAGTTTTGAATATGTCAAAAAAATGTCGGGTGGAATTTTGATAAAATTAAATGAAAAAGGCATTGCCAACAGCTCTCTCATTGAAGATGCCCTCCAGCACACCTTTGGGATTGTAAATTTTTCATTCGCAGCCAGCGTCGAGCAAGATATTGAAATTCTCAAAAATACCTGTTGGGAGCTTATTCAAAATGAAAATTTTGAAACTTTCCGCGTTAAAACACAACGTTCCAATAAGCTATTTCCAATGACCAGTGAAGAAATAAATAGAAAAGTCGGCGGATTTATTTTTGATAAGTTCGAAGGAAAAAAATCAGTAAGCCTTAAAAATGCAGATTGTGAATGTTTCATAATTATCATCAATAAGTTAGCATTGATAACCTTGCGCAAAATTCAAGGTCCAGGAGGATTGCCAATTGGAACCGGAGGAAAAGCTATGGTACTTATGTCAGGTGGGTTTGATTCCCCGGTTGCTGCCTGGTATTTACTCAAGCGCGGCGTTTCAACACGATTTGCTCACTTTCATTCAATTCCATATACTTCTCGAGAATCATTAGAAAAAGTCACTGATTTAATAAAGGTTCTAAAAAAATTCAAATCTTCTTCTGTGATGTATTCGATTCCCTTCGCAGATGTTCAAAAAGAAATAATGATGAAATGTCCAGCCTCACTTCGAGTTATTTTGTATCGCCGCATGATGATGAGAATTGCCGATGTTCTAGCAAAAAAAGAAAAGGCTTTGGCATTGATTACGGGTGACAGCGTTGGACAAGTAGCATCGCAAACATTGGAAAATATTTTAGCTGTCAGCCAAGCTGCAACGTTGCCAATTTTCCGCCCTCTTATCGGAATGGACAAAGAAGAAATTATGGAAAAAGCTCGCCAAATTGGCACTTATGATATTTCCAAGCTTCCCCATGATGATTGCTGCACGCGTCTTATGCCGAAAAATCCTGAAACGAGAGCAAAACTTCCAGAAGTTCTTGAAGCTGAAAAAGCTTTGGATATTGAAAAAATAATTTTCGAAACAATTCAAAAAACCGAAAAAATAATGGTAAACTAACATAAAATTCCCAACTAATAAAAGGTATTATACCCCAGGGCAGGCCCTGGACCCTTTGGGCCCGCGTTGCAGAGCTGCAAGATATTAGACCTTTTGGTATCTGCGCTCCCGCCCACTTCGATACGCGAAGCGTTTCGGGCAGGCGTTCGGAAGTGAAAAATACTAATTTTTCACTTCGCTTGATACTAAAAAATGAGCCTTAATGGCTCATTTTTACTTACAGAAAAAGGAATATTTATTCTTTGCAATTTCCCTCAGATTTAACACCGCAAACACTGACTGGTTTTTCTTCTATAAACTCATCATCTTGGCAATTATTACATCTTCTAATCTCTCTGGCTCGAAATTCATATTCTCCATTCTTTTCACCTATCACCTTAATTATTTTGCCATTTTCTTCTAATTTTTTATTTTCCCATTTCACGTTTAAATCATCGACAATCCATTTTTTACCATCCTCATCCCTAACAATCAATTTTTCAGTTTCTTCATCAATATCAATAATCTTTCCTGTAAGCAGACCTTTTTCTGGTTGCAGCCAAAGTTCATTGCGCGCTCTATGCTTATATTGGTCATAAAATGGTGACATTCTAGACATAATATTATCAGTTTGCTTCCCAAGACCTACAACATAAAAGATACTGCCAAAGACAACACTTAATGCAATACTTCCCAATACAATCCATCTTCTTCTATAGTGGTATCCAATCTTAGTGCATCTCCAATTAAAATATGCTGAAATTGCAAAAAGTATTAAAGTTAGCAGCCAAAAAAATGGTACCAGCATTAAGGCTGAATTAAGCAGACCTCCTTGCAAATGATCTACTATATCCAAATCTCCAGATTCAACGAAATGCATAATGACACTAAAAGAAAGGCTACCTAGAACCATAGAGGCAAAAAATAAAGTCCAAAAAGCGTAACTCTTAAACAAAAAATGCCACCTTGGAACAGGCGTTATGCGGTCGCATTTAATTTTTCCAATAATACTTTCGCTTAATTTCGTCATCCCCGTAATAATAATTCGAATGAGCGTTGCTCAATGCAGAATCTAAATAAAATTTAACTAACAAACCAATACGAGCTATTCCTTGTGATTTTTAAGTGAATTCTCCTTAAATTGTTTTTTTGCTCTATTAATCAAGGTGGCCACTGTTCCCATCGGCTTTTGTAAAATATCAGAAATTTCCTTATAATCCTTTTCTTCCAAAAATTTCAAAACTAGAACTTCTCTATATCTTGAGTCTAATTGACTAATGGTTTGTCTGACTTGCTCAGCAGTATATTTTTTTTCAAGATTTCGAGCAATATCCTCTTCACTGGCTAGTATATTCAAGAGCTGCGAATCTCCCTCATAAGTCATTGTCTTAGGACGAGCTGTCACTTTTCTAAAGTGGCTGATAACTTTATTGTGCGCTATTCGATATATCCAAGATGAGAATTTCAAATTCTGATCAAAATCATTAAGATTTTTATAGGCACTCAGAAAAACATCTTGCAAAGTGTCTTCAGCATCCTCTCGAGAGCCTGCTGAAATACGCATAATATATCTTAAGAGTTTTTCTTCATATCTTTCAACAATGAAGACGTACGCATCAGGATTATCGAGTGTCCGCTGAACCAATTGCTCATCAGTCATTTCCTGAACATTATTAAGTTTTATTTCCTGACTTTTTTTCATTATATAAACCAGGCGCGTACAAGTATTCTTACGCAATTGCAATCAGTGTCCTTTCATACTTGCTGGTGCGCGCCCAAATTAATAGGTGACCCAATGCATTAATATCCTTTTATATCTAACATACTATACCACTCATTACTAAAAAAGAAAAGGCATTCCTAGCCTTTTCTTTAATCTTTATTATTTATTTTTATGACTTCAAGTAAAGTTCCTTGGCCTTGCTTATATATTGCTGAATAGTTTTCATGCCGCTTTCCCAGAAATCATTGCTTTCTAAGTTTATCTCAAAAAGTGAAGCTAGCTGCTGCGGAGTTCGTGAGCCCGTATATTCAAGAAATTCGCGGTAATTTTCGATTAACTTCTGAGGATTTTCCTTCATTTTTTCAATCAGACCAAAGGCCAACAATTCGCCAAAGGCATATGCATAAACATAAAATGGCGTTGCTGTGAAATGAGCAATATACTTCCACCAATTATCATATCCTTCAGTCAACACAATGGAATCACCAAACATCTGCTGCTGCCGGCTTCTCCAAATCTGATTTATCCTCTCTTTTGATAATTCTCCCTTTTCCCTATACTCGTTATGAAAATCCTGTTCGAAACGGTACATAGAAATTTGCCGCTGAACACTGGCAAAGATGCTTTCAATCTTTTGCATGTAAAGTCCAAGCTGAACATTCTTATCATCAGAGATTGAAACCAATTTTGAAAAGGTCAGCGTTTCAGCAAAAATGCTGGCGGTCTCAGCTAAAGTGAGAGGACAATCGAAATTTACTACAGATTGTTTTCTGGAAAGATGAAAGTGGATAGCATGTCCAAGTTCATGCGCAAGCGTCATGACATCATTGGTGCTTCCCGTGAAATTCACAAAGACATATGGATGCATTTCCGGAGTTGCACATTCGCAATAAGCACCGCCCCTCTTCCCATGGGATACAGACGCATCAATCCAATTTTTATCAAAAAAATCCTGTGCAATTTCAGCAAAACGAGGATCAAATTCCTCAAAAGCACTCAGCACGATTTCCCTTGCCTCTTCAAATGAATACTTCTTGCCAGAAGTCTTCAAAGGCGCGTAACGGTCATAGTCAAATATCTTTTCTAATCCTAAAACTTCTTTTTTAAAAACATAATACTGCTGAACTAAACCATAAAACTTCTCAACAATCCTACACATTGCTTCAATGGATTCAGGACTGGCTTGATTTTTCAGGTGTCGGTCTTGCTCTGGAAAAGTAAATCCTCGAAGACTATCTTCAATTTTTTTATCCTCTGCCAACGTGTTCATTACGAAAGTTAAAACATCTTCCTTTTGAATAAGTCCCTTCGTAAAAGACTTTGCTGCTTGGGCCCTGTTTTCTTGATTCTTATTAGAATAAAGGATGTTTAAAATCTCAGACTGCGTCATTTGCACAATTTTACCGTCAATTGTAAGTTGAAATTTCTGCCTGGAAAGCTCTTGATCAAACAACCTCACAAATGCCTGCCTGCCAGTCAATCCCTTCATTTCCATTACTCGCTCTTCAGCTTCGCTCAGTCTAAATGGTTTCCACACCAACAATCTCTCAAAATAATGTTTGTAATCCACGAGCATTTCACTATCTATCAGTCTGCTAAATACATCTTCGGAAAATTTTGTGATTTCAAGTTCAAAAAAAATTAATTCTGAAATAATTTCTGCAACTTTTGTTCTAATGTTTTGCAAAAATGCTCCATTAGCCGGCGATAATGAATCAACAGTAAATGTAAGTTCCGCATATGCTTGCGGCTTGATTGCATCCGATAAAATTGATTCGTATTCCTTAATGATAGGGAGCAGCTGCGACGGCTCAGAAAAAGCTGCTAATTTATCTCGATATTTTTCCTTGAAATTTTTTGCACGCTTGGAAGTTTCATTAATAATCACCTCTATCTTTGGATCACTTACCGAGGAAAATAAATCGGACAAATCCCACGATGGTATATTTTCAATATTTTTCATATAATCTATTGTCTTATTATTTAATGACCCGCGGTAGCATCGCAAACACGCGCGTGGTTATTTCATAATTAATGCTGCCAATATGGGCAGCAATCTCTTCGGCTGTAATTTCTTCATCTTCTTGTTTTCCTAAAAGTACTACTTCATCTTCAAGAGCAATCTTATCAAGATGAGACACATCAACCACGAACATGTTCATTGCAATCCTTCCTAAAACTTTGCAACGACTTCCATTAATCAGGACTTCGCCAATATTAGAAAGTCCTCTATCGTAACCGTCACTATAACCTTGAGGAATAACTGCTATTTTAGTCTGTTTGGATGTTATATATGTCAGACCATATCCGATCGAATAATTTTCCGGCAAAGTTTTAATCTGAGCAACATGCGTGACCCAGCGCATTACTGGTTTTAATTTGAAAGACTCGCTTTCAAATCTTTCTTTCAATTCTTCTGAAGGCCACATGCCATATATTCCTAAACCAGCTCTCACAATCGAGGATTTTCCTTGTGCATTTTCATACACCATTATTCCTGAGCTTGCAGAAATGTGTGTTTGCAAATCGCTGTATCCATTTTTTTCAAATATTTTCACTGCCTGAGTAAAAGAATCTATTTGTTTTTGTGCATGAGAAAAATCCGATGTGTCTTCAATATTTGCAAAGTGTGAATAGATTCCATCAACAACGATATTCGAGCAATCAGCAAGCACATCAATAATTTTTTGCACGTTTTCAATCAAAACCCCTTGTCTTCCCAGGCATGCATCTATTTTCAAATGCACGGATACCTTTTTATTGAGTCCTGCCGAAATTTCATTAAGTGAAAATATCTGTCCTTCATCATAAACACTAAAAATTCCCTCATTCCCAATAACACTAGGCATTTCTTCTTTGGAAACAAATCCTAGCACCAAGGTAGGCTTTTGTGAAACTTGCCTAAGCAGTTCCAATTCACGTGCGTCATCCACTTGAAAATAATCAGCGTCATCTTCCAATATTTGAACCACTTCATTTTGCCCATGGCCATAAGCATTAGCCTTAATAACGGCAGCGATTTTTACCCCTGGTTTTACCAAGGATTTCATTGCCTCAAAATTATTTAGAAGATTTTCTTTGGATATTTCAATATATGAAAGCATGCCATCGGTCGTCAGTCATCAGTCACTCGTCATCAGTAACAGAAGCTGAAATTATTTTTAATTACTAGTTACTGATTACTAAGAATTTTAGTCAGCGGACAATTTTCGTGGTCGTGTTTCTTGGCTGCGCAATATCTGCGCCCATAATCAATCAATAAAAAAGTTATTTGATTCCACTGCTTACGAGGAAAAATTTGCATCAGATCCTGTTCAATTTTATTCGGGTCCTTATATTCACTAAGCTTCAATAGATTAGCCAGGCGTCTGACATGCGTGTCCACTGCTATTCCCACTACAACTCCGCAAGCATTACCTAAAATTATGTTGGCTGTTTTGCGAGCAACACCGGGAAGCTCAACGAGCTGCTCCATAGTGCAGGGGATTTCCCCTTTATATTTTTCTTTGATTATCTTAGCAGTCGCAAGAATATTTTTAGCTTTATTATGATAAAAGCCAGTAGAATGAATACCCTGCTCAAACTCAATCAAATCAGCTTTCACATAATCATCAAGTGACTTATATTTTTTAAATAATTTTTCTGTCACAACATTGACCATCTTATCAGTGCATTGCGCGCTCAAAACAACAGCTACTAAAAGCTCCCAAGAATTAGAAAAATTCAAAGCGATTTTCGCATCAGGAAAAAGTTTCTTCAATTCTTTGAAAATTATCTTTGCCCGTTTGCGACGTTCAGATATTTCTTCTTCAGAGAGCTTTAACATCTACTTTCTATTTAAAATATAAAGATTATTTTCATATGAAAGTGAATATTTCCTGCCAGACTGATCTTCAAAAAGAGCTACGCGATAATTTTTAGCATAAACAAAAAATACCTTTGCATATTCACTTTCCAACCTATCATTCAAATAAAACATGCCATCTTCATGTTCTTTTTCATACATCAGGTGATAACCATGCACAAATTTTTCCAAAGCCATAATATAGTATTTTTTATATTTATAGCTTAATTTAAGCACATTCATGCATTTTTCTCAATATAGAAAAGGTGGGTATTTAAATACCCACCTTTTTAAAAGATTTACTCTGGTTTCCAATCAGTCGGTTGCATGAGTCCAAAGCGGTTTCCTTCAGTGTCTTTCGCCATCGCGAACCATCCTACACCTGGAATTTCTGATTTTTCTTTAGTTATCGCGCCTCCATTTGTTTTGACTGCCTCCATGGATTTTTCCAAATCATCCACTGCAATCGTGCAATCATAAAGATAAAACTTTTCATCCTCCTTTCCTGATCTCTTATACAATCCGCCATTAATCCCTGGTTCTCCTGGTTTTTTCGTCTCTATTCCCCAATAATCCATGCCGCCTTCCTCTTTTTTCATCATCTGTGATATTTTCCAGCCCAAAGCTTTTTCATAAAACTTCTTAGCCCTTTCAATATCATCAGCTTGAATCTCAAAATGTATCACTGTGTTCATATGTTTATGTTTGAAAAAATAATTAACTATCTTGTGACGTATAATACAATGTGGTTTAATTTCTCTTTCCTTGGGCTGGCGGAGCCATCATTTATGAATTGCATTATCATTTAGTATCCTGCTATAATCAAGATGTTAGAGTATTCTTATTATATTTCTCACCTATGAATAATAAACCTCTTATCACTCTATTCGAGGAAAATGAGATGAATATTGCTGCTCTCTATTCACTCTACGCGCAGCAGCTTCCAGAGCAAACTGTTTTTTGGAATCGAATGTCCAATGAAGAAATCGGCCACGCCGCGCAAATTGGAAACGAAAAAGATGACAGCGAAGAAGCCATTCCTGAAAACAAGTTTTCACGCGGCATCATCAAATATTTGATGGATTTTGTATTGGATGAAATAAACAAAGCCCAACATCATCCCCTCTCACACCGCGACGCGCTGCTTACCGCTCTACGCATCGAGCAATCCATGCTTGAAAGAAAATGCTTTGACCTTTTTCTTCCTACCAAGAAAACGTTGCAAGAGGTTTTTTTCAAGCTCAACCGCGAAACTGAAAGACACGTGGAATATTTACAAAAAGAAATGAAAAAAAATAAGTTCAGTTTCAAAGAACCTTCCAAGTGATACAGCGAATGAAAACTTAGCCCTCAAAAAAATTACGTAACTAATTACGTAATTTTTTGTTTATGCCGAGGTTGCGGGAGTCAATCCGAACTTATTTGATTGAATATGGGTATTAAATTCAGCTATTGCCTTATTTGTTATAATTTGCTATAATGTAACTAGGAAGGGTTTTTAATACCCCCTTAAGTAAACATATGGATAATAAACCAGCAAAAAGAGCCTATTTAGAGGCAATATTAAGATCAGCTCGAACAGTCTTTTCTTCAAAAGACGCTGCTTTGATGTGGAATGAGAATAATGTGGCCACTATCAATGACAGATTAAAGAAATATGTTAAAACCGGAAAATTGATCAGAGTGCATCAAGGTTTTTATGCTAAAGATGAAAATTATGACCGCATGGAGTTAGCATCTAAAATATATACCCCCTCTTATATCAGTTTTGAAACCGTTTTGACTCGCGAAGGAATCAATTTCCAATATTACGGAAATATTTTTATTGCATCCTATTTGAATCGCGAAATTGAAGCCAATGGTCAGAAAATATCCTATGTACGCATGAAAAATTATGTATTGAGCAATGCAGTAGGAATTGAACATCGAAATGATGTCGCTTGGGCAACCAAGGAGCGCGCCTTTTTAGATCGATTATATGTCACCAAGGAATATCACTTTGATAATTTGAACCCATTGGATTGGGACAAGGTTTTTGAAATTGTGCCAATCTATAACAACAAGCGATTAGAAAAGAAGGTTAAAGAATACTATACTAATTTTGTAAACAAAAAGTAATATGTTTAATTACGCAAAACACAAAAGCATTCTATTGCAGATTCTAAAGGATGTGTACACCGACACCACCATTTCACCTTATCTCGGTTTCAAGGGTGGGACAGCTGCCTTGTTATTTTATGGATTGAATAGAAACTCTGTCGATTTGGATTTTGATCTTTTAGACGACACTAAGGAAAAAGAAGTTTTTGAAAAGTTGCAAAAAATAGTTACCAAGTACGGCACGGTTGAAGATTCACATATAAAACGTTTCAATCTGCTTAATGTCATTTCATACGCAACTGGGGCACAGAAAATTAAGGTTGAGGTTAACCGGAGGCAGTTCGGTTCTCACTATGAAATAAAAACATTTCTGGGAATTTCCATGTTGGTTATGACTCCGCCTGACATGTTTGCTCATAAGCTCATGGCTATGTATGAACGAATTGGCAAAACAAGTCGGGATATTTTTGATGTGTATTATTTCTACAAACAAGGCTGGGAAATAAACAAAGAGATTGTCGAGCAAAGAGCGGAAATGTCATTCAAAGAATTGCTACTCAAATGCGTTGGAATGCTGGAAAAAACAGACAACAAACATATTCTTGATGGCTTAGGAGAATTCCTGAGCGAACAACAAAAAGATTGGTCTCGCGCCAAACTTAAAAGTGAAACGATATTCTTTTTGAAAATGGCAGTTGAAAATGAGAAATAGATTGCAATCTTCGAACCCATAATTCTTGCTTTAAATAAAACGAAAACAGACTCCTTTGCAGAAGTCTGTCCTCACTTGTCGAGGTTGTGGGAATCGATACGAACTTATTTGATTGAACATGGGTATTGAAAAACAGAAAACCCACCGAAGCAGATTTTCCGCTGGTGGGTTTTTTTAGTTGAAGCCTTCAATGAATTTTTTAACTTCCTCGCGCGAACGCAAGTTGCCTGTCATCTTTAGCATCATGCCAAGCTGAATTGCAGGGTGGCCAGCTGTTTCGGTATGTTTTCCCAAATCAGAAAACATAGATGTCATTGCATTTTCCAGGTCGCCACGCTCAATATATTCCAGAGCGCGCTTTTTGCACCAATCCATGTGTTCTTGCCGTGTCTTTTCCATGTGATTCCTCCTTGTTGGTGGTATGTGAATGAAAACTGCGCCAATTTGCCAATATGCTAAATCCATTTTTCAGATTTAGATTTTTCAAGTTACTAACAAACAAGCATAGCATATCAAAGCTAATTTGTCAAGCACCCCAGCGATTCTCTCTTATTTAAGCCTAAATATTAACTCCCGCAGTTGTTAGGCGTGCAAAAAATTCCATTTTTTGCTTACAGGCCGTATTTCAAATCGTTCCGACGGCAGTCAAGGGAGTAAAGCCGAGCGATGGGGCGCAGGGATTTACGCGTCACTCTTTCGTCGACACTCAAGAGTTCCTTGTCCTGGGCAGCGCTGAATGCTCCTATGGTCGCATCCATCGACGCACACTGCGTTATTGTTCTGCTGAACAATAACTTGTTTAGCTTCTGCCCGTTCGAATCCTTGCGCAAGATACATAAGAAAAACAGGATGACTCAAAAAGTCATCCTGTTTTTCTTATGTATGTCGAGTGTCGTAGGTCGTGTTAGAACGGCAATTCAAGAGTCAAATGCTTACATCCATATACCCGACTTGAAGGAGTTTGCTTGAAAAATTCACTGTATCATATCTTATAGTTTGCGTATGCTGATGTTGACCATCAGTTTTTTTGTTTTTCAATATGTGGGGTGCTTATGTTTCAATGAAGTCAAGCTTTGGAGTTAAAATCACTTGCTCCCATCTCAGCTAAATTTCTAATATGTAATAAGACTTACTATAAATAGTTAGCAATAAAAAAAAGCCAGAGTTTTTACGCTCTGGCTATTATGCGAATTTCTTGCTTAGTCTTTTCAGGACATCTTTCTAATTATTCTGAAAAAACAATTCGTTTACTTTCTCTATAACTTTTTTTGAGTCATCTTCTGAAAGCAAAGCTCTTTTTTCAAGAAGGTCTTCCCATCTTGAATTGATATCCCATCTCTGTTGTTCAGCAGTCTCAACATAGGAAGCTCCAACCGCCGTATGACCTCCCGTAACCTTGCCCTTTTCGTCTCTTGTTTTTTCCCAGCCTGTAATGGTTTTATCCTCAAGTCCATCGAGTAATTGTGGGAATAAACCGTTTGTTGACCTCAAGGAATAAAATATATTTCCAATCAAAACACTGCTAGGTTTAGTTTTTTCTAGTGACGAAATAAAATCAACAAACACTCGGTAGTTAGGATGACCTTCGATATATTTAAGCACTACTCTCATGTTATCACTGCGTTCTAAAACTGGTTCAGGGTTTTCATTTACAAGTTTATCCCAAAAGGCTTTTGCAACTTCTTGATTTTTTGCACGGTCAAGGGATGCAACAATGAAAGAAAAATTTTCCAGTTCATGGTCAAATGTACCCGTGTTGTATTTATCCAGCAAAGGTTTCAATGATGTTTTGTTTATCATTTCTACTAACTGCTTAGGGTCTGTTTCAAGCCCCTCACGATTACCATTCATCACATCATTCATAAGCTGATTAAACTTACGAAACGCATTGATACGTTCATTTACATTTTTTTCAATGCCTGCTTCATTTGCAATAGTTTCTACAACCTCTTTAAGCTCTTCCTGTTTCTTTATAAGTTGTTCTCTCTCATTGCTCATCTTGCTTTCCTCTGGAGACATCATTGACTTTGCCTTGAACTCTTCTTTGATGGTTGGATTGTATCCCATTTTTTCATTTTCCATAGTTTTGTTCCCCCTTGTTAAATTACTTATTTATTTTTTGATTATTATGGCTTCATTGAGCTCATTTACATCCATTATAGCATGCTTTACGGCTTTTGTCTATCCTTTCATCATATTTACTGATATAGTTTGTGTATATCAATAAAATACATTAGCATGAAAAAATTAAAATTAGATTCAGATTTTATTTGGATACTTAAAACAATCAAGCATATCAGCAATGCAAACAATGGCAATGCGTTTGAATATCTCTTTGATGACGTGCTAACCCTTGAAGGTGCGCCGGCTGTAAGAAGCATCCATGAAGGCACGATTAGCCAGTTTGAGGCAATGGGTGTGATTAGCGCACAGGAAATAGGCAATGCCTTACATGATGGAGTATTCAAATTGGAGGGATTCAAGATTCAAATTTTGAAATCCAAGTTTGATGAAATTCAAAAAGAACTATCCATTCAAAAATCAGCAGTAAAAACTTATACTTCTCATTTTTTCGACAGCAAGGCGCTAATTAAAATCAACACGCAAGACATTCCATTGCCTGCATATGCCAATGAACACCTTCTTTGCAGAGTTATGTTTGAATACATGATAGGAGAACCAGTGGATTGGTCTATTATTTTTGAAAAAATGACAGGTGATGAGCCCAAGGATAAAAATAAGAATTCAAGAATGGTCAGAGATACCATGCATGCAGTCAATGAACGAATCCATGAGCTTGCAAAAACAGAAAGAGACCTTTTTGAATGGAAAAACAAATGCATCAAAAGACTTTTTTGAAAATGTGAGTCAGTGAGTCACAGGTGAGTCACATCCACAAATTATACCATTGAGCCAAGATTTATATTTTGGCTTTTTTGTTTTGCAAAACATTACCGCCGAACCCATACTCATGCAATTCAGTGATGAATCAATAGAAAAATTTCGAATGCTCTACTCTCAGCGTTTCGGCAAAGACCTTGACCGCAAGACTGCTTTTGAATATGCACAGAAACTTTTTCGAGCCATTGAACTCACTTATGTTCAGATGTCAGTTGCAGACTTCAAAAATTTGCAAAAGCGTCGCAAAGAAACTAAGCCAGATTCTCACCATTAGCAAAATTTCGCTACCTAAGCCATTTTCTCAGCTTTAGCACTCATCCATGCATCACGCAGTCTATAGCCATTCACCGCAGTCATAATCCAAATACTCTCAATAAGTCCTATTGCTAACCATTCATCAAATACATTTATGCGAGCCAGAGCTTCTCCAAAATCATATCAGATACGACGTTAGAAATAATTCTTAACCTTGGGCAGTATTGTGTATAAAATGGCTTGTATAAGCCTAAATATCGTCCTATAATACAAGCATGAGCAAAAACGAACAAAAAATCCACTATATCCTGTATGCACGCAAGTCATCCGAAGATGAAAGGCGCCAAGTGCAGTCTATTGAAAACCAGATTCAAATAATGTTGGACAAAGCCAAGGCATTAAAATTGCATATCGTTGATGTTTTGCAGGAATCAAAATCAGCCAGAAAGCCAGGCAGACCAGTCTTCAATGAGATGATGGAAAGAATCAAACGGGGTGAAGCGGATGGAATTTTAACATGGCATGCAAATCGTCTTTCAAGAAATCCATTGGATGCGGGCAATGTTCAATGGGCACTGCAAAATGGAACTATCCGCTCAATCATGACAAATGACAGGGAATATTTACCAGAAGACAATTCTCTCATGCTTGGAATGGAATGTTCCATGTCTGAACAATACAGCAAAGACTTAAGCAAAACCGTAAATAGGGGGCTTCTCAGAAAAGCGAAGGAGGGCTGGCTTCCAAATCTTCCACCAACTGGATATATCAATGACAAAGTGAACAAGATAATCATCAATGACCCCGAGCGTTTTCATTTGGTTCGCAAAATTTGGGACTTGATGCTTACTGGAAACTATACTCCTCCGCAGATTCTCAAGATTGCCAATGATGAATGGGGATTCCGCACACGAAAATATGAAAAGTCTGGTGGTGGCAAACTTTCAAGAAGTGGAATCTATAAAATGCTTACCAATGGATTTTATCTTGGCTTTTTTTACAAGAAAGGTGAACTTTTTGAAGGTAGCCATGAAAGGATGATAACTGTTGATGAATGGGACAGAGTACAGACACTCTTGGGACGCAAAGGCAAACCAAGACCAAAGAAACACTCCTTCGCTTTCACCGGTGCGATTCGTTGCGCCGAATGTCAATGTCTTATTACAGCAGAAACAAAGAAAAAAATCATCAGGAAGACTGGTGAAATTCGCAGTCACACCTACTACCATTGCACCCACAAACGAACGGACATGAAATGTTCACAGCGTAAAAACACCTTAGAGTCAGGACTAGAACTAATGATAGAGCAAGAGTTAGACAAATATACGATACTACCAGAGTTTAAAGAATGGGCAATGGAAGAATTAAACAAGGCTAATGACAACGAGATTGAAACAAGGACTAAGATGTATGAAATGCTACATAAAGCCTATACAGAGGCACAGAAGCAACTAGACACGCTCACAAAGATGAGATACAGAGACCTAATCAATGACGAGCAGTTTCTTAGGGAGAGCAGAATACTTGAAGCTGAAATAGCTAAGCTAAAAGAGAAATTAGGCACCACAGAGGCACGAGCGAAGCAATGGTTGGAGCTTACCGAAAAAACCTTTGAATTCGCTACTTATGCCAGAAATGCATTCCTCAAGGGTAATGACACGCTCAGAAAAGAATTGCTTTTGACTTTAGGTCAGAACCAAATACTTGGAAACCAAATACTCACTCTACAAGCGTATGAATGGTTTGTTCCTATCAGTGAAGACTATCCAAAACTTAAAGCTGAATATGTGAAGGTTAGAACCAATAAAAAACTATCTACAAAAGCAAAAACAGATGCTCTCACATCTGTTCGTGCACACTGGTCGGGGCGCAGGGATTCGAACCCTGTCTAAATGATCCCAAATCACTCGTGCTACCGTTGACACCACGCCCCGTTACAAATTTTAAATTCTAACAACCTATTAAAATTCTACCTTTGTCTCTAAATACAGCAATCAGTAACAAAACTATCTTGTAAAATTTGTAACGGGGCACGCCCCACAAATTAACAAGAGCTTCCGTAATCTGTCTTCTGAAATTTCTAACGGGGCACGCCCCAGAAGAATTTCAGTCTGTTTTTTATATACCGTTTTCCCATACCAGACTTCAAATACTTTTCCCTTGCTAAGGCATCTTTTTCGTTGTGGCAGGCTTCATAGTAAATCAGCTCAAATGGTCTACGTGGTCTGGTTGAAATATTTAAACCACCATCATGCTCAGCAACTCTCCTTTTCAGATCATCAGTATAACCAGTATAAAACTGGCCATCCTTTAAGCTCTGCAGAACATAGACGTAGAACATGTTTTTTGATTTCTAAAACCTTCCCTTCAAACTAATATCAATAATACACTTGTTTAAAAGCTTAGTCAACCTAGCCTGGCGCCTATTTACTTTTTCTCAAGTTTGGCTACTTTGAGCTCCAATTCTCGAATCAAGGCATTCAAACGTTCAATTTCTGAAATATATTCGCTCTTTTTCGAGTCAGCTTCTTCAAACAAAGTCACGTCGATTGCTGTGCCAATATACCCCCTAAACATGCCCTGGGATGTCATTCTTGTTACAGCCTCGACAAGTATCCACTTATATTCTCCTCGAGCGTTTATGATGCGATATTTTACCGAAAGAGGCTCTTGTTTTTCCATTGCTAAGCGATATTCCGCAAGGACATGCTCTTTATCATCAGGATGAATCACACTTGTCCAAGCATCGCCAAACAATTCTTCCTCAGATTTACCAAGAAATTTAGTCAGAGCATTATTCACATAAATAATCTTATTGACTGAATCGGATACCCAAATCATAACCGGCGCAGTATCCGCAATATTCATAAAGCGAGACTCACTCTCCTTCTTTTCTGCAAGAGTGGCGCTAATAGCGTCGAGCATGGCATTTATTTCCTTGTTTAGTTTGGTAAATTCATCTTTTCCATCAACTACCAATCTCTCAGTCTTGTGATTTTTACTGCTAACCAATTTTACACCTTGAACAAGCTTATAAATCTTTCTTAGAACAAAAAATTCAAAAAGCATCAAAATAATGAAAACTTCGAAGATTCCTATACCTATGAGGAACATATCGAGCCTTTTAGTATTTTCAAGTCCAACCTTGTGAATATCTCTTGGAACATCAGCTCTAAATATCACGGCAGGTTCGCCAAAAATATCATCAACCAACACAAAACCAGAAATTACATCCTCGTTAGGATCTTCATTTATATAGGTATAACTACTCAAATTCAGCTTCTTTTTAGCTTCTACAAATAATGGCTGCTTCGAAGCATTTTCAACCGTTGAATGTTCCAATTTCAAAACAGTAGCCTTAGACAAGGAAGCCGTAAAATTTTCATCGGCGACAAATCCAAAGGAAATATAGCCTTTAGGTATTGCACTGCCATCGCTAGAAGTTATTGATTGAACTGCCAAAATAAAAGGACCGTTCTCTGTATTCACTATTCCAGCAATTTTATCAAAAGTATTGCCTTTTCCAATCGCTTCAATCCTTGGATTTAAAAATATCCGCTCAAGATCCTCAGGAAGCGGAGTCTCTTGATTATTTAAAATATACTTTTCAAAGATTGTTTCCCCTGCGGAATTTTTTATCAAAATAAAATTCAAACGAAGTTGTGGCAGAGTTTCACTTTGCAGATTTGATTCAATGTATTCAGCATTTCTATCCTCTGCAAATTCATACGTATCATCCCACATTGACCAGTCAGAAAGCTTCACCGATAAGTCATCAAACCGTCCTTCAAGCGCCAAATCAACGCGACTCATATTATCTTTGACAGATTGTCTTTCTAATTTTTCAAAATTAGCAGTTTCAATATTTGTGAAGATTGTAGAAATACCAAAAAAAAGCATTCCAAAAACAACCACTACAATCAAAAATACTTTTGTTCGAATTTTCATAACAATGATTTACAGTTAGATGTTTGACTTCTATGTGAATAGTAACACAACAACTGTAAATCTAAAAAGCAATGAGTATTATATCTTTTCCTGTTCATCATAACAAAATCCCGCCTAAGCGGGATTTTGTTTCCATCTTTTGGATAATATATATCAAAAGAAATATATTTCAATATGGTAGTCCTTATTTTCAAGCGAAGCGAGAGAGATGGAAATAAATTTTCATCTCCGAGCAAGCGCAGAAACCAAGCAGTTAAAAACTGCTTACTTAACAGCCTCTTTCAAAGCTTTACCAGCTGTGAATTTTGGAACTGTCATTGCAGGGATTTGGATTTTTGCTTTAGTTTGAGGATTGATTCCTTCGCGAGCAGCTCGCTGAGAAACTTTGAAAGTTCCGAATCCAGTCAATGTTACTTTGTTTCCTTGTCTGATTTCGTCGGTGATCTTTTCTTGAAGAGCTTCAAGCACTCCTTCAACTGCTTTTTTTGAAAGGTCAGTCTTAGTTGCGATTGCATCAACGAGGGCATCTTTGTTTACATTAGCCATATAATGTCACCTTCCTTTCTAGTTAATAGTTTTTATATTTATCTCTCACTTTTTCGATTATACTATTTATCCCACAAATAAAGCAAATATAGTTATACACACACCGCCAACATATCGGCAAATTTTTAATTTTGAATTTTTAATTTTGAATGAATTTTTTAATGTTTTAATGTTTAAAACATTTGTTCATTCGAAATTGAATCGAAATTCGAAATTCAGAATTCAAAATTTATCTAGCGTATTCAACGCTTCTTGTTTCTCGAAGCACATTAACCTTGATTTCTCCTGGGTATTTCAGATCTTGTTCAATTTTGTCAGCAATTTCCCTAGCCAATTTCAACGCTCCAAGATCATCGATTTCTTCAGGTTTAACAAACACACGAATTTCTCTTCCAGCTTGAATGGCATACGTTTTTTCAACGCCTGGGAATGAATTTGCAGTAGTTTCCAATTCTTCCAATCGCTTCAAATATTTTTCCAACGTATCCTTACGTGCACCCGGACGACTGGCTGAGATTGCATCAGCAGCAGCAATAATAAATGCTTCCGGAGTTTCAAAAGGATAATCTTCATGGTGCGATTTCATCGCATCAATGACTTCTTTAGGCATAGAAAACTTCTCAAGAATTTTCATTCCGATTTCGATATGCGTTCCCTGAATTTCATGATCAACCGCTTTTCCAATGTCATGCAAAAGGCCAGCTTTTTTTGCAACAGCTACATCTGCCCCCAATTCAGCAGCCAAAGCTCCTGAAAGATGAGCCACTTCCAAGGAATGAAGCAAAACGTTTTGCCCGAAACTCGTGCGATATCGAAGTCGTCCGATCAAGTGAACCAATTTAGGATCAAGACCCGCAATTCCCAAATCATAAGTTGCAGCCTCTCCAGCTTCTTTGATTTTGTTTTCAATTTCTTTTTTAGCAAATTCAACCGCTTCTTCAATCCTGGTCGGATGAATTCTTCCGTCACCAATAAGTTTTTCCAAAGTTATTCTCGCAATTTCACGTCTCACAGGATCAAAACCAGAAATGACCACTGCCTCTGGAGTATCATCAACAATAATTTCCACGCCTGTAAGTTTTTCCAAGGCCTTAATATTCCTTCCTTCTCGTCCGATGATTCTTCCTTTGACTTCATCAGATGGAATCGAAACTGTTGTTGTTACAACTTCGGCAGCATGAGAACCGGCGTATTTTTGAATGACGCTTGTCATAATGTTCTTGGCGCGCTTTTCAATGTCTTCACGACCTTCGCGCTCAATCTTAGCAATACGCTCCGCTAGAGCGCCCCTATTCTCTTCTTCAGTAAGTTGAAGCAGAATTTGCTTGGCTTGTTCTTTTGAAAGACCAGCAATTTTTTCCAATCTTTCAAGTTCACGTTTGCGAGCTTCCTCAGCTTCCATGCGAATTTTGCGCACTTCTTCCACTTTCTGCTCTAATACCTGGCGACTTTTTTCAATTTCTTCAGTCTTTTGATCAATTGTGATTTCCTTTTTCTCAAGACGCTGTTCGCTTCTCGAAATCTGATCTTCACGTTCTTTTTCTTTTTTCTTCGCCTCCTCAAGAATCTCAACTGCCTTGTTCTTAGCATTTAAAATCATCTCTTGAGATTTTTTCTCAGCATCCTGAGATAATTTTTCAGCCTTTCCTTCGGCGCTATCAAGTTGCTTTTTCGCAATTGATTGCCGAACGACATATCCAGTTCCACTGCCCACTAAAAGGCTCAACAGAACTATTAATAATTCACCGACTCCCATACATTTTCATTCGTTTCGTCTGGATGGGTAATACACACTAAAGTAAGCACCTTTCGGAGCTTTATATTTTCTCTTCCAAAATCTTAGTATTGCTGTGAGAAAAATAAATCATAAGTATTCTAAATCGCTTGTTTCCTGAGCCAAAAATCATAAACATTTTCCTTGGATTTTTTTCCAATATAAGAAAAAAGTATTTTTCAGCATTTTTAAGGTCGAAGCGTAAAATTTGTATTACTAACCAAATCGAACCGATCAATATTAACTTAGTTACCTGCTAAGCCCCATGATAAAGCAAAAAGCCTTTTTTGTCAAAACAATAAAAGGTATTATACCCCAGGGCAGAGCCCTGGACCCTTTGGGCTTACGCAGCAGAGCTGCGAGGTATTAAGCCTTTTGATATCTGCGCTCGTTCGGAAATGAAAAATATTAATTTTTCATTTCGCTCACTTTGCTTGATAATAAAAAAATGCTAAACTAGTATCATAAAGCATAAAAACATGCGTCATTAATACAAGTGATGATATATTTTATACCTTATATCTCTGACTTTCCAGTTAGGATTTAATAATTCCATCTTCTAAGATTAATTTTATGTACAAACCAGTAGTTCTAGTGGTTCTTGATGGATGGGGCATCAGTAATAACAGCAAGGGAAACGTGCTTAAGGAAACTGAGCTTCCAACAATCGAAAAACTTGATCACTATTATCCAATGACAACTCTTCAAGCCTCAGGCATTTCCGTAGGACTTTTTTGGGGCGAATCAGGTAACAGCGAAGTTGGTCATATGGCTCTCGGTGCTGGTAAAATCGTTTATCAAAACCTGCCAAGAATCACACTTTCAATTCAAGACCGAACATTTTTTTCGAATCCAGCCTTATCCAAAGTCATGGATAGCATAAAAGAAAAAGATTCTTCACTTCATTTGATGGGGCTTATTGGACAAGGAAGTGTTCATTCATACATGGAACACCTGTATGCTATTTTGGAAATGGCGAAAGAAAAAGAGATATCCAAAGTATATGTACATGTTTTCACTGACGGACGCGATTCACCTCAAACATCAGGAACTAAATCAATCCAGGATCTTCAAAATCACATGAAATCCATTGGGGTTGGAAAAATCGCTTCTCTTAGTGGCCGAAATTGGGGCATGGATAGGAATAACAACTGGGATCGCGTAGAAAAAGCATACCGATTAATGACTGAAGGCAAAGGGATTCAAGCTACTGATCCGATATCATGTCTGCAAGACTCTTACGCAACTGAAATTACCGACGAATACATAGAACCCTCAGTTATCATGGAAGATGGAAAACCTGTTGCAACCGTTCAAGATGGCGACGGGGTAATATTTTTCAATTTCCGTGAAGACAGGGCTCGTGAACTTACCAAAGCTTTTATTCTTCCAGGATTTGATGGGTTCCAGCGAGAATTATTGAAAATAGATTTTCTGACATTAGTTGAATATGAAAAAGACTTGCCGGTGGAAATAGCCTTTCCTCCGATCATACTTGCTGGTGGTCTTGGAGAAGTTCTAAGTGAGCATAAACTAACACAGCTTAGAATCGCAGAAACTGAAAAATATGCTCATGTTACCTATTTCTTCAATGGCGGAAAAGAAGAACCTTGGCCAGGCGAAGACAGGGTTCTCATTCCATCACCTGCTGTTTCAAAGTTTGATGAAGCGCCAGAAATGAGCGCGTCACTCATTACTGAAAAAATATTAGCTGCAGTTGAAGAAGAAAAATATGATTTCATTTTAGTGAATTATGCCAATGCTGATATGGTAGGTCACACAGGAAACGAAAAGGCCTGCGTTACTGCAGTTCAAACGGTAGACAAAAACCTCTCTCAACTAATTCCAGCAATTCTGAAAAAGGGAGGTTGCTTACTCATAACCGCAGACCATGGAAACGTTGAGGATATCAAAAATTATCACACAGGACAAATAAATACTGAGCATTCCTCAAATCCTGTGCCGCTTTGGTTTATCACTGCTGACAATCATAGGGAAAAGAAATCGGAAGAAATTGTCAGACAACAAAGTGAAGTTGGAGGACTATTAAGCGACCTTGCACCAACCGTACTTGAAATTTTAGGTATACCAAAAAATGAAGGTATGAATGGTGAAAGCTTAATACCAATGCTGAAATAGCCGAAATAGCTTCGTTAGCTTTCAGGAAATACAAAAAAGAGCCAAGGGGCTCTTTTTTGTATGAAAACAATGATGCATCTCGCGTTTAGAATTTTCCTAAAGTAGCTAATGAAGCTAATGAAGCTGAAAGCTAACGCAGCTATTTATGCTATTTTCTTATCCACGATCCCATAAGCCACTGCCTCATCGGCGCTCATGAAATAATCCCTGTCAGTATCTTTTTCAACCTTAGCAATTTTTTGTCCAGTATGTTTTGCTAAAATATTATTAAGATTATCTTTTGTCTTAAGAATGTGCTGCGCATGAATATTAACGTCAGAAGCTTGACCACTCGCGCCACCCATAACTTGATGAATCATCACTTCCGAGTTAGGCAAAACAAATCGTTTGCCCTTCTTTCCAGCGCTAAGCAAAAGAGCAGCAGCAGAGGCCGCCAAACCTATGCAAATAGTCTGAACGTCAGGCCTTATATATTGCATAGTGTCATAAATAGCCAGCGCACTACTCACGTTTCCGCCTGGAGAATTGATATATATCTTAATATCTTCCTTGGGATTTTGTTGCTCCAAAAATAAAAGTTGAGCAATAATAGCATTTGCTACTCCATCATCTATCGGAGTCCCCAAAAAAATTATCCTGTCCTTAAGTAGGCGTGAATAGATATCATAAGCTCTTTCCCCTTCGTTGGTTTTTTCAATTACAGAAGGAATAAGATAATTGTTATGCATACATTAGTCATCAGTCACTAGTCATCGGTCATCAAACGCGCAAGGATGACTTGATGACTGATTACTGATGACTCTTTAATATTTCAACTTAATTTTAAAATATAACTGTTTTCTATTTAATATTCTCCAAATATTCCAAAACTTTCTCATTCTGCATCATGCCTTTCACATAATTATACAATTTCCCAAGATCGATATTCTTTTCAACATCCTGAACTTTCTTATATTGAGCTAATGTTTTATTCATTTCAGCTTCAACTTCTTCGCTTGGAATTTCTATTTCCTGGTCTTTAGCGACTTCCTCCAGTGCCAAAGCTGCTTTAATACGCTTGATAGCTTGCGGCTCCCACTCTTTCTCAAGCTCATCGATATTTTTTCCGATCTGTTGCAAATATTGATCGAAGGTCATATTCATTCCTTGAAGCTGCATTTCAAATTCACCAATCATTTTGTGAAGTTCTTCGTGAATAAGAATATGTGGAAGCTCAACTTCAGTAACCGCAATTAGCGCTTCAATAATTTCCGCTCTTCGTTTTTCTTTAAGATCGCTTTTCTTTTCCTCTTGCATTCCTTCGCTAACATTCTTTCGCATATCAGCCAAATCCTTGAATTTTCCAAGAGAACGTGCGAATTCATCGCTAACTTCAGGAGATTTTCGCTCCTCAACAGTATTCACGGTCACAGTGAACTGAGCCGGCTTTCCAGCCAAACCTTTAGCATGATAATCCTTTGGAAAAGTAAGCTCGAAGTCTTTGATGTCTCCTGCCTTCATTCCAATAACTTGCTCTTCGAATCCTGGAATAAAAACTCCGCGACCAAGAATCATTGGGTGATTTTTGCTTGTTCCATTTTCGATTGGCACCCCTGATTGCTTAACCTCGAAATCAAGAATAACATTGTCTCCATCTTGTGCTTCTCGATCAACTTTAACATGCTGAACACGGCTCTTCGCAATTTCTTCGATTTCCTTGGTAACTTCTTCTTCTGTAACTTCTGAACCTTTTTTCAAATACTCCTTATTGATTTTCTGAACTGCGCTTTTGTATGGCTTAAGAGTGGCAGCTGGAATTATGTCAGTTAGAATTTTGTAAACCAACTCATTTCCTTCAGCTAATTTCAAAACCTCTGCTTTTGGAGATCCAATAGCTTCAATTTTCTTTTCAACAACAACTTTTGGATATGTTCCTTGGACTGCTTTTTGAGCGGCTGCGTCCAAAAGAGCAGCAGTTCCAACTTTCTTTTCAACCATATCGCGCGGTGCTTTTCCAGCTCTAAATCCTTGGATTTTAATTTCCTTTGAAAAATCTACAGCTGCTTGCTCGATGAATTTTTCCCATTCTTTCCAAGCAACAGTTACAGTAATCTCTGCTTGTGAATTCGGAAGTTTTTTAATTTCGGAATTAATCATTTTGTTTAGAATTATGAATTATGAATTATGAATTATGAATCATGCATTTTTGAATCAAGGATTTTTCATAATTCTTGATTCTTGATTCATGATTCTATTTGCTAAGTTCTTCAGTCAGCTGCGGCACGATTTGTTTTTTGCGCGAAACCACTCCAGGAAGAGTCATCAATTTGTTTTCAGCTTCTTTGCCAAAAACTTTTTCTGCCAATTCCTTTTCAGCGTCTCCAATTATATACAATTGGCAATTGCCCTGCAAAATATCCACCACCATGAAAAACATGTAGTCCAAATTTTCGAGAGCTTTTTTCTTTTCAAGCGCAGCAAAAATTTCATCTTTTTTTATGTTGACACTCTCTGGCAAAGTCGTTTCCCAAGTTCCTATTCCAACATTCTTAGAACCCATTTCAAAAGTTTTGTAATCCAAAGTAATCACGTCTTCAATCGAAATTCCTTCCAAGCTTGATTTAGCCTTGAACATTTCAGTTACAAATTCCTGCATATCCAATTTTGCAATTTCATTTAGCTTATCAGCCAACTTCCTGTCTTCATCAGTCGTAGTAGGACTTGTGAAATTAAGCATGTCAGAAAGAATACCAGACAAAAGCAACTTTGAAGTTACTTCACTAGGAGTAATTCCTTTTTCAAAAAACATTTTTGCTATCAAAGATGAAGTTGAACCAATTGGCTCAACTCGCACAAAGATAGGCTTCTCAGTCACGATATTGAGGTTATGATGATCAAAAATATATTCTATTTTTCCATAATCGAGACCATCAACAATCTGTGAAGGCTGATTATGGTCAACAATAGCCGCACATTCATCATCTTCAATTTTCTCAAAAAGTTTGGGAATTTCAACTTCCAATTTTTCCAGAATAAATTTTGTTTCATTGTTAAGCATACCTGCGCAGTAGGCTTTACTTTCTTTGCCTAAAACTTTTTCAAAATATTCTTGCGCTGCAATTGATGATACTACTGAATCAGTATCTGGATTTTTATGACCAACTATTATAATCTTTGACATATATTTGATTGAATCATGAATTAAGAATCAGGAATCATGTAAAACTCAGAATTCATGAAATAAGAACGAGCAATTAAAGAAAAACTTCAAAGCATGCTTCTTAATTCATGATTCATAATTCTTGTGTCTCTATTCAGCAGCTTCAACTTCTTCACTTTCTGTGTCATTCTTTTCTATTTCTGTGTTTTTCTGTGTTGCAACTCCAATAACATCGATTTTCCAACCGGTTAATTTTGCAGCAAGCCTCACATTCTGTCCTTGTTTTCCAATAGCCAATGAAAGTTGATCCTCAGGAACGCTAACTTTAGCTTCCTTCCTATCTTCATTCAAGGCCACAGAAACAACTTTAGCTGGACTTATCGCAGCTGCAATATATTTCTCAGATTTTTCATTCCATTCAATGATATCAATTTTTTCACCTGCAAGTTCTTCAATGATAGCTTGCACGCGCGTTCCTTTCTGTCCGACGCAAGAACCAATCGGATCAATTCCTTCTTCATTTGAATAAACAGCGATTTTTGTGCGGGAGCCTGCTTCACGAGCAATTGATTTGATTTCTACTGTCCCGGTAAAAATTTCAGGAACCTCCAATTCAAACAATTTACGCACCATATCAGGATGAGTTCTACTAAGTGTGATTCCAGGCCCCTTAGGATCAGATTCTACTTTGTATAGATATACTTTCACTCGTTGTCCCATGCGAAGATTTTCACCTTGCACTTGTTCAGATGGAAAAAGAACACCAATTGATTTTCCTAAATCAATGTAGACATTTCTTCCTTCAATTCTTTGAACAGCTCCACTCACAACTTCTCCTTCTTTACCTTTATATTCGGCAAACATCGAATCACGTTCAGCTTCACGAATTCTTTGAATGATAACTTGCTTAGCAGTTTGAGCTGCCACGCGACCGTATTCACTTTGTGGTTCAAGTTCAATTTCAATAACATCGCCAATTTTTGCATCTTTTTTCAACTTCTTGGCTTCATCAAGCAAGATATCGCGCTCAGGATTGTAGCGAGGTAATTTTTCTTCACCTTCAATCAATTCTTCATCAATTTCTTCATCTTCGCCTTCTTCTCCCTCAACAAACTCTCTAAGAGTCTCATCAACCACATCTTTGATTAGGAAAAATTTAGCATCTCCTGCAACTTCACTAAATTTTGCATGAATTCGCTGACCACGCTTACCGTAGTCTTTTTTATATGCCGCAGATAAGGCTGCTTCGATAGTTTCAATAACAACTGCTTTTGGAATGCCTTTTTCTTCTGCAATCTGCATAATTGCACTTCCAAATTCTCCTAGTCTTGTTCCTTGTTCCTCTTTCTCCTCAGCAACTTTTTTTCGAGCCATATGAATTAAATTGTTTAATTGTTTAATTGCTAAATTGTTTATACCATACTGATTTAAAATAAAAGATTCGCATCCCTGCGAATCCATAAACGTCTCTTTCTAACTACAACTATGATAGCATTTATACTACCAATTGTCAACACAACGTCGTGTTTAAATCTTTAGATTATTGTTTGTATATTTTATTAACGAATTTATTTCCCTAGGCATCTCCTTTAATATCTTAAATATATATTCGTATTCTATTGCTGATATGATGTGTCTTTTCTTGCTTTTTTCCAACCAATCCAAGGATTCATATGAAGATGCGCGTGCAATTCGATAAAAAGAAATTTTATCTTTTTTATTATACCTTCCAAACCCTTCCGCAATATTTGCCGATATAGAATCAATAGCCCTTACGAATTGAGAACCAACAGTGTGTTTGATAATAATTTGAAACGTTAAATGAGATTTTATATGCATTGATACTATTCAATGTGAGATAGTTTTCAACCATTTATCAATTAAACAATATAACAATTTAAAAGAAGTATCCTTGCCCTGCTAATGCAGCTGCAATAGCCTTTATGATAATGAAGCCTGAAAGACCCACAATAATTCCCATAATTGCGTACATGGCGTTATTCTTGCCATCTTCCATGCGCTTAGAATCTCCAGCGGCTGTGAGATATTGAATACCAGAAATCACGAAAGCAATCACTGCCAATGTCGTGAAAAGACCCATTAGCCATGAAAATATATTTGATAAAATCACGTATATAGGAGCATTTGAAAGACCGGTATTGGTTGGGAAGCAGACTCCTCCGATATCTGCAAAATTAGTTCCGCATTTCGGTGCAGTCACCCTATTAACTCCAGCTACGTTCCCGAGTCCTCCACCGGTTGGCGGCGCTATGATATTTAAGTTTGCGCCAGGCAGTTGATTACCATTTGCATCTCTACATTCAGCAGCCAAAATTCCTCCAGCACACATTACCAAATTTCCTCCACTAGATATACCATCTGCCTGAAAAGATCCGGGAGGATACGTTTGTCCAGTTGCATCCTTTCCGCTTCCGTCAGAATTAACAACTGTATTTGCAGGAGCTACTGTGCCGTTTTTAAGACTGATAGGCTGAGTTGTTGTTGCAATAGGTCGAGGAGCACTCGGAGTTATTGTCCCTCCTCCGCTTCCTCCCGTCGAAACTCTTTCACAAGTGGAAACAAAAACTCCCCTACATTCAAATCCTGCACCATAATATCTGTCGCAATCTGCATTAGTTTTGCATTCTGTCCCATCAAAGAACCCGTCAACCATGCAAGTACCAGTAGAATCACATTTGTATCCATTACCAAATTTTTCTGTGCAATCATTATCAATTGAGCATGCGCCAGCATCTGGCTGATCTGTTAAATTCGTATTCGGGTAGCATTGTCCATCTCTACCCTTGTATTCTCCATCAGGGCAAGTTGTTATAGCTAGATTTTCTTTTGGATAACAATTCCCGTCTCTTCCCATATATTCATCTTCTACACAAACCGTACCTAAATTTTCATTAGGATAGCACTTCCCATCCCTGCCCTCGTATTCACCCTCTGGACAATCAAAATCTTGATCACTGCCCTCATAAGGATTAAGATCGGACCATGAATCTTGATCACTATTTGCATATGGATCAAAATCTGGATCAGGGATAGACGGATAATATCCGTTTTCTGCACTTGGACCATATGGAACATCTTCCTCGGCTCTCACATTCACAATCCCAGCAAAAAATACGCTCGAAAAAATAAATATCGAGAACAATAATAAAAATTTATATTTGTTTTTCATTTTTATGTTAAAAATTTTTAATTACCAGTTGCTAGTTATAGGTTATTAGTTGCAAGTTGCAAGTTAACTAGAAAGTTTTCGATCCTCCGCCGAGAAGAGCTGCCACAGCCTGCATAATCACAAATCCTGAAAGTCCCACGATGATTCCGATAATTGACCAAGTCATGCCATTCTTTCCTTTTTTTGCATTATCTTCGTCAGCCCCGGCCAATAGGTAATAAATTCCTGAAAGCACAAAGCCTACAATTCCTGCGATTGCAAAAACAGCCAAAAGCCAAAACAAAAGGTTGGAAGCAATTCCCAACAAGCTTCCACTAGGAAGACCGTACGGATTTGTGAGTGCCCAACCACCGCCATAACCACTGTTTCCGCCACCCCATACATTTCCCGCACCGGATCCACTAGAACCAACTCCGATACTTACTCCGCCAGTCGCACTATTATATCCTGCACCCCATTCTGCCAACACTGACCCAGCTGAAAAATAAAAACTGACGATTGCAACTGACAAGATACTGATTCCTTTTTTCAAATACTTTTTTATGTTCATATTTCTTTATTGTCATCCTGTCCGCCAGCTGGCGGATTATTCAGGATTCTATTGATTATTTTAGATATTGAAACCCGTCTACCGCCAAGGCAAACAAGTTCAACATGACATAATTTTAAAAGATATTATTATAACTAAATTATAGCATATTTTTTCACACTGGTATACAATTTTTAGCCATATGCAATCTTATGATTCTTCTAGATAATTTCCATACAAAAAAACAGCCATTGCTGGCTGCATTCTGCAAAAGACATTCGCATGATTTCTATTTGCATGCTTAAATGTTTTTATGTTTGTATGATTTTGAAACTAGAAGCTCTTTGAATTACCACCAAGCAAACTTTTTACAGCTTGAATTATAATGACTCCCAAAAGGGCAACGATAATACCGATGATAGAGTTGATCATAGTTCTCTTACCGCGATCGATTTGTCCTTCATCTCCAGCAGCAGTAAGATAGATGATACCTGCAATCACGAAACCGATAACCCCGAGAATTCCAACAATAATCAATAGCCAATTCATTCCGCTAGTGATGATTCCCAAAAGACTTCCTGCTGGCAAACCTGTTCCTGTCGGTTCCTGAAATTGAGCAGAAACTGCAGCTGGTGCCAAGGCAACAGCAGAAGTCACTACATAGAAAAACTTTTTTATCTTGTTCATATTCGCACCTCCTTTCGCCAAATTTCTCAAAATCTAAGATTTTGCAAGAAATTTGAGCGTCCGCCAATTTTTCTAACAACAATTCGCAAGCAAATAGCAAACGAGACGAAGTCGGAACCCGTGAACTAAATAAAAATATTCATCACGTGTTATTCGGAAAAATGGCGGGCACTCAATATCCTAAAATCTATTATTCTTGAGAAACGTTATGTTATTAATCTCTCTATATTTATTTTAATCTAAATATTCTAATTTAAACTTATTGTTAAATTGCTATATGGCTATATTGCTAAAATAATTTAACATTTCAACAATATAACAGTTTAACAATATAGCAATTTATCTAAAAAAACTGTCCTACAAATGCAATCAAAACAAATGCACCCATCGCTAAAATGATTCCCAAAACCGAAGCTTGAAAAATTTTCTTAGCCAATCTTGCACGCTTTTCATCTCCAGCTGAAGTTGCATATAAGATAGCAGTGAGCACTAAGGAAATTATAGCAATAATTCCTACAACTGACAATAAAAAATTCAAAATATTCATTCCAATATTTGAAATTCTCGGAGCATCACTAATGACACCCGCATGCGCAACATTTATTAAATGAATCATGAATTACGAATCAAGAATTATGCTCTTTGTTTTTTTAAGCAAACCATTGATTAATTTATTAACTATTATTGTTCTATCGGCAATTTTATCAAATTCTATTTTAGAAATATAACAAATATCTCTTGCTATCAATAATTGACTTTGAACCTCTGTTAAGCTACCTAATGATATTGAATAAAATTGAAATTTTTCCTTATAAGAATGTCTACTAAAACCTTCGGCAATGTTGGATGTTATAGAAACTGCTGCTCTGCGTATTTGATTTGTTAATCCAAACATTTCTTCCTTAGGAAATTTTTTAGTTATCGCATAAATATCCAAAACTAATCCATGAGCTTCTTTCCAAGCATTCAAATCTGTAAATGATTTTATCTTACTTGATTCCTGATTCATTATTCATGATTCGATTTAAGATTAACAACATTCTTATTAACCCTATCCTCGTTTCCCATTTTTAATGGTCCGATATGAAAGGCGCTAGGCTTAGCAAAGTTTGGACTCATATTTTTTTGCTGAGCACTTTTTTCTTTGTAAATCTTAAGCAACATTTCATCACTCATAGAATCCCTGTTTTCTTCATTGATAGATACATTTGAATCTGCATCTTCATTTGAATATCTTTCTTCAATATGTTCTTGCTTAGGAATTACGTCCGCAGGAAAAGACTTTTGAGTCAAAGGAAATGTTTTATTAACATCATATTCTGCGCTTCCAATAGGTGGCTTTGAACCTGGAATACTGAAGACCTCTTCTTTTGGCGCGACTGCAGTTTGCTTAGTGATTGATTGAATTGGAGTGGTCCATTCCCGACGATGATCTAATTTTTCAACTTTTTCCTTTTCAGGCTTTGGCTGCGCAACAAAATTAGGTGAAAAAGAAATGTTTTTAAGCACGACCGGAGGTTTTTTTTCTTCATTTTTTTCAGGAATACTTTCCGTCGAAGTTTTTGGCGAATAAAAATTTCCTATCTTGTCTTGTCTGGCGGTAGGCTCTGAGTTTCGAAAATTATTATTTCTATTATTTCCATTATTCCCGCCTTCCCCTATTATGTCATTCTGGACTTCCTGCCTGCCAGTAGGCATAGGATCCGGACTTGGACTTTCAGAAACTACAACTGGACGAACTAATTCAGATGCCTTTAAATCAATAATCTTATCATGTTTTTGATTAACAGTGATATTATCATTGCTTTGCGGAAATTTATTTTCTCGCACTAAATTTACACCATTATTATTAACACTCACCATGTCATTATCCTGCCTAACAGCAGGCATAGGATCCGGAATCCATGTTTTTTTAGAATCAATTTCTTGCCTATTTACCTGCTCTATCTTATTGGAAACTATGTTTGGTCGAGTTTCGAAATCAGACCCCGCATCAACAATCTGATTCATTTCCCTATTTATGCTTACCGTATTTTCTCTTGATGATTGCTCATTTTCAAAAATAATTATTTCTTTTTCTGGATCAATAGTCAGCAAAGTCTGCTCATCCAAAGATTTTAATATTACTCCTATTTTTTGTCGCTCTGCGGCTGACAAAACCTTTCCGTTCTCACCGTGGAACAAATAGTTTCCTCTATCAATCGGGCTATGTTTTCCTGAGCCCATTGCATAGTGAAAATCAGTAATCCAATTCTTAACCGAAGGCCGCACAGGTTCTAGGAAATTTTGAAGCTTGATTGGATTACTTGTAATGGTCTGCTCACCAATTTTTGGATATTTATCCAAAGCGATATTCATACTGAAAGTAACCGTATTTTTAATAATTTCAATTTGTTCTTTCTCTTTTTTCTCTACCTCTTTGTTTTCTATTCTTTTTTTATCATTTTCAAGTTCTAAAATCCATGGTTCAATCTTCAGCATTTTTTCATATGCTTGCTCTTCTGTAATTAATGCACGCCCTTTTTTTGTTTCCCACTGATTTAGTAACTCCAATGAATTAATAAAATGATCTGGAAATTTATTAAAAATTCTTTTATTTATTTCATAAGCTATGAAATAAATAATTTCATTTTTATAATTAAGCTTCTCATGAATTATCCTAGGCAATTCCTTAAGGTCTAAACTTCCTAAAAATATATCGCCCACTTCTTTTGCTATGCAAGAGCTCAAGGAAGAATCCATACCACATAAAGTAAAGGATTTTTTCATTTCGAACATCAGAACATCGGATAGAAAAAATTCCTTTTGCTGTGGGGGCAATAAATTAATTTTATTTATAAAGTCATTCATTTTTAATTGTTATTATGGCATTAAAAGACCTGCGAGATTAGGATTAGCAGCCAAATATGCAGCATGTCGTCCTCCCGGTCTCCTTAAGTAATCAATAATAGGCTGTGCAACTGTTGCGCTGTTTGCACCTTCAGCCAAAGCTGGCAGTATTTTTGAAAGCTTTGATTGAGGAATTTGTTGTTCAAAATCTTCAAGAAAATGAGGATTTCCAGCAAACACGGTATCTCTCATTCTTTTTAACGTATTTTCATTGCTTTCACGTAAAATTGCTTGTATTGCTGGCCTATTGCCATTTACGACAGCACTGAATGTTCCAGTTTGTGCAAGATGCGCCATTTGAGCCTCTCTATGTTCATAGGTTGCCATATTATTAAATACATTCCCCCCTGCTGCATTCGTGGCAATAGCCACATCGCCCAATAATGCTGAGACACCAGCTGGATTTTTCTTTCGGATTTCTTCTACATCACCACTATTGATAGCGCCTTGCTGAAATGCAATATTTAACATCTCTGCATTGCGAGCTCTTGCTACTGGATCAGGATTTCCTGCAGCATCAGTAACCCGAAGAGCTCCTCCAACAAGTTTTTTAGCATCAAATTGATTACTATTAACAAATTCAGCAATTCGAGCTTGCCTATCAGCTGGGTCTAAATGGGCAAATGCTGAGGCTGGGTCGTAAGTCTTAACTTTTGCCTGCAACTTCCTAAATACTTGACTATTTTCACCAAATTCATTTCTTACAGCATCGAGTTCTGCCGTTCCTGTAGTTCTATTCCTACTTGCAAGTTCAACCATTGCAGCTGCTCTATCCGTACCACTTCCTCTCATATCTCTCAATTCATTTTCTGTCATATTTGCCATGTCATATTTCTCGCTCGATTCTTTAATTCTCTTGGATTGAACATTATTAAGTGCGTTTCTGTCGCCCAACATTCTTCCAATTCTTGCTGATCGCATTTCAACCGCATTCGAGCCAAGTGGTCCGGACTTTTTGTAATTTTCCCATCCAAGTTTCGCCCCTCCATAAACCCCACTATAATGACCAGGTGCGTTTGCCAACCACTTTCCACCTTTTTTCACAGCTCCGACAACCGTGTCTGCGCCTGCGATTCCAGATGATTTTGCAACCCCTATTCCCATCCAAAGAATAATGATTGGAATAATATAAAATGCGGCATTAGCAATCCAGGTTGCTTGATCGGCTCCAGCATTAACATTAGCATTCGAAATAAAAGGTTGGAAGTTTTCCTGTTTCAACGCCTCCATTATTCGCAGAGAAATTGCCATAATAAAAATCATTATGGGCGCAAAAAATGAATATGAAAAAAGTTGAGTCCACCATTTATCTGCATAATTAGATGTTGCCGGAAAAATATATCCAACAAAACCAATCGGTGAAAACATAACAAGCATGGTCAATGCAACCAATCTCACCACAAAAAGGCCGGCAATAACCATCAGCGTCATGCCCATAATGAAAACAACAACGATCATTGCGACGAGATATGCGACACTATAATCTGAATAATTTCCAGGTGCAAGCAATTCTCCCAATTTCGATGATGCATTCAATCCTGCAAAAATAGCATTTCCTGTTATCACGCCACCTGAACTAAAAAGATTATTCACGAAATAATAAAAAGCAACGTTCGAAATATCGATAATAAATCTGGCAATTGGAAAACTGAAGTTGACCAATAATGAGTTTATCAAAATATTAAGCCAAACTTTTTTCAAATTCCATTTATCAACTTGAAAAATTGTGCAGAATGCTGCGAAAAGTAATATCAAGATAAAAGTCATGTTCAACAAATCGCGCACCATAATCCACACATCCTTAACCGCCTGTTTATTCAACATTCCATTTGCGCCTGAAACACTGGCTGGATCAATAACCCAGGCAAATAAAGTCGATGCGATTGCAAACAGCCATCCGCAAAGGTTAAAAATTCCCATCAGCAAGGTCTTAAATGTACACATGAATATATCATCGGTTCCACATGACTTGGTTTTTTCACCAGCTCCTGGAAGATACGCTGCCGCACCAGCAGAACCTCCATCGTTCTCATAAGCATTTCCCGTAAGACCTCCATTTGTAACAGTAATGAACGCGCATCGTCCAGCAACGTCAGAAGCCCTTTTTTCCCCATTAAGATCTGTACACGAACAAGTTCCCGTTGATGCATTCCAAGTTCCTCCATTACCAGGAGTTTCACAGGCTGATTTATTTTCCAAAGCTCTTGCAGCATTGGGGCTTGAAAAGAACATCGAAAAACCAAACACCAAAAACAAGACAACTAAAAGTGCCTTGGCATAATTGACCTGTGAAATGTTTTTTCTTTTCATGAAATGGCCTCCTTGAGCAATTTCGCCAGGATTATTTTTGTTTTTTGCAGTCCTGTTCATCAGGATTTTTTTCTTACATTTGCATTGAAATTATATCACAGATCGCTCAAATTGCTAAATGGCTACACTGTCAAATTGTTGAGAAATACAAAACAAAAAAGAACCTGCCATTAAAAGCAGGTTCTTCAAAAAAATGTGAGCATTAGCAAAAGCTAACAATATAACAATTTGACAATGTAGCAATTTTTCTAGTATATGAATCCCTTAATCGCCCTACTACTTGCAGAAAGTGTTCTTGTGCTCTTTCTGGCAAATCCAGCGTAATTCATTTCACTAACTGTGATTGTGTCGCCACTAACTTTTTCAACCAAAGCAACGTGTCCATAATAGCGATTTTCAGTTGTGACAACTATAGCGCCGGCTCGCGGCGTTTTTCCTGTTGCATATCCGGCAGCCTTAGCATGATATAGCCACGTTCCAGCGTTTCCTCCCCATGGAACGTAACGTTTTTGAGCCACATACCAAGTGCAATAACCATATGGGAAACGATGTCCAGATCCAGCTTTTCCCTTGAGGGTAACGCCTCCTGACACTTCAGGGGTTCCTCCTGCAGAATTAGCATACTGACGTTTTTCAATAATAGACGTTCCCGTTGAAGATGGCGCAGCAGGTTTTGGGGCATCTCCTTGCCCATCTGGAATTACAATTTCTTCGCCTGATTCCAAATCTCCATTTGCTGGCAAATCATTAAATGCAATAATCTTATCTTTCTCTGCTTTAAACTTCGTAGCAATCGCATCAATATTATCTCCAGCCTTCACTACATATTTAATTCCAGAAATCGGCAAAATAAACATCGTGTCGCCTGGCATGATTGAATCGACATTACTAATATCATTGGCCCACAAAATCGTATTGATTGAAACTTTATTTTTTGCTGCAATAGAACCAAGTGTATCTCCTGATTGCACAATATACATTTTTACTCCGCCGTCTTCTTCAGGATCTTGCATAGGACTTGCCCCTCCAGTTGCAGCCATAATACCCTGCACGTTAATTACACTGCTCGCCTGATCTTCCTCTTTAGCGCCAGGTTCTATAGCTGTACTCGCTTTGGAAAGTGGTACGAGTGCCAAATCATTTTTCTTATCAATCTGACCATTGATTTTATTGCTGCTTGAAGAAGCAGCTTTTGCGGGAGTATCCCAATAACCAAAAAGAAAACTGCCCGCACCCTTATTGGATGAAGCATTCGTGGCAGACACAAGTAGTGCACTTGAAACAACCACTGCAAAGGCAGAATATCTGCGAACCAGATGGAGTAACTTTATAGTTCTCCTTTCTTTTATGAAGTTGGCGATTGCACGCTGACGAAGATAAAGCTTGGTATTAAGGTTTTTGAAGTCAATTCGCCTAAGAAAAACAGTAATATAAGAAAAAATAGGTTTTTTACTAATAGCTAAATCCTTTCAATTGACTTATGAGTGTAGAGAATAAAGTTGACTGCAGATAATATTATCCGCAATTTGAAGCTGCTAATCTCAGCAACTGCAACCTCCCATAGCTCAAAGCCTTAATTTTTAAACTGCTTACTAGTATATACTGACGGTCGCTTTTGTCAAAGGGTGTATGCACAAAAATGCCACTTCTTGCCTTAAATCAGCCACAATTTCAATAGCCATTCTTATAAAAATCAAAAGTGGAGTATAATAAAGTAAATTTTGAATTTTGAATTTCTAATTTTGAATGAGTTTTCAATGTTTTAATGATTGAAACATTGTGTCATTCAGATTGATTCGAAATTCGAAATTCAAAATTCAAAATTAAGAAAACTCTTAACAACATGCAGCTAAATAATCTCCTCACCGATTTCCTAGAATATCTAGAAATAGAGCGTTCACGCAGCCAAAAAACTATCGAGAATTACAATCATTATCTCAAACGTTTTTTGACATGGTCAAAGATAAACAAACCAGAAGACATCACGGCCGAACTTATCCATTCTTATCGGCTTTATCTAAATAGACTTGAAGACAATTCTGGAGCGACACTCAAAAGATCAACTCAAAATTACCATCTGATTGCTATCCGCAGCTTTCTGAAATATTTATCCAAGCGCGATATCAAAAGCTTGGCTTGTGAAAAAATTGAAATTGGAAAAAATCCTGCCCATGAAATAGAATTTCTCGATGGCGCGGAAGTTGAAAGATTACTGAATTCAGCCAACGGCCAAGATGTCAAAGCTTTGCGAGACAGAGCTATATTGGAACTTTTATTTTCCGCAGGTCTTCGCGTCAGCGAACTCGTACATATCAATCGAGACCAAATCAATCTTGAGAGGCAGGAGTTTAGCGTACGAGGCAAAGGAGATAAAATCAGAATAGTCTTTATTTCAGATACTGCCAAAAATTCAATCGAGAAGTATTTAGCCAAGCGCCAAGACATAGATCCAGCACTTTTCATCAGATATTCCAACAAGAAAATTGGCGAAGACCCGGAAACAAAAAGACTCACACCCAGATCAGTGCAAAGAATTGTAAAATCTTATGCTGCTGCAGCCGGAATCGTGAAAGATGTTCATCCTCACACTATCAGACATAGCTTTGCAACAGACCTTCTCTCTAATGGCGCCGATATTCGAAGTGTTCAAACAATGCTTGGGCACTCATCAATCACAACAACACAAATCTACACTCACGTGACAAATGAACAACTGAAAGACATCCACAAAAAATTCCATGGGAAAGCAAACTCGTGAATCAAGAAGTTAGAATTATGAATCAAGTAAAAATCACCCAATTGGGTGATTTTTTAAAGGCGAGTTATTAATCATGATTCTTAATTCATAATTCATGATTCAAATCTTTATCAGGTTTGCGTAGTCTGCTGACAATCTTTTGATTCCACTTTTCTTGAAAGCAACCACGATAACGTCATCAATTGCTGAAATAACAATTCCGTCTCCAAATTCCTGGTGACGAACTCGTTCTCCGCCTTTAAGTTCCGTCTTTGTTTTAATCTTAATATTCTGATTCAGAAGCTTTTCAAAAACTCTTTGCTCTGCTTCGCGATAAGATTTTTTCTCAACCATCTTTTCAGGAATGTCTTCCAAAAATCTCGACGGACTATTCATTTGCGTAGAACCAAAAAGTGTTCTTTGACGAGTAAACAAAAGATAGATTTGTTCTTTTGCCCGAGTAATTCCTACATACATCAGACGCCTCTCCTCCTCCATCTCACTGCTCGCCAAAAGACTTCGAGCATGTGGAAGAATTCCCTCCTCTAAACCAACAATAAAAACTACTGGAAATTCCAAACCTTTTGAGCTGTGAAGCGTCATCAGGTGTACTGCATCCTGGTCCTGATCAACATTATCAACATCAGAAGCCAAGGCAACCTCTTCCAGAAATGTACTAAGCACATCATCATAATCCCCTGCGGACTCATCATATTTTTTAGCTACCGATATGAGTTCTTTCACATTTTCCCATCGCGGTTCACCTTCGGACCCTTCATTCAAGAGCATCTGTTCATATCCACTCTCTTTGAAAACTTTTTCAATAAAATCAGAAAGCTTAATACGAGGTTGGATTTCTTTCATTCTTTTGATGAATTCGCAAAACTTTGCAATTGCTTCCACTTTGACATGTGACAAGTGACCAGTGACCAGTGACCTATTCCCTCCAGCCTCGATAGGATTTAGTTGCATTGCTCTTGATTCACCAAGCCATACCTTAACTGTTGCCTCACCGATATTTCTTTTCGGTTCTACAATAACTCTTTCAAGTGAAACAACATCCGTATGATTTGAAATCAATCGCAGATAAGCAATCATGTCTTTCACTTCTTTGCGTTGATAAAATTTGATTCCACCAATAATTCGATACGGAATAGAATTTTTCAAAAACACTTCTTCGATGCTTCGCGATTGCGCATTAGTTCGATAAAGTACTACGAATTTTTTAAATACTCCTTGAGCGTTCGCTTTTATTTCGCGAGCAACAAATTCAGCCTCATCTCTCTCATCAGCAGCTTCAAACGATGTTACCAATTTCCCGGCTTCTTTTTCAGTCCAAAGATTTTTATCCTTACGGTTAATATTTTTAGAAATAACGCCATAAGCCGCATCCAAAATTACTTGCGTTGAACGATAGTTTTGTTCAAGATGAATAATTTTAGCTTCTGGATAATCCTTTTCAAAATTCAAAATGTTTTTGATATCAGCTCCGCGAAATTTATAAATACTTTGCCAGTCATCTCCCACCACACAAAGATTGCGATGTTTGCTCGCTAAAAGATTAATCAGCAAATACTGCGCACGGTTAGTATCTTGATATTCATCCACCATGATATATTGGAATTGTCTTTGATAATGATCTAGCACATCCGGAAAATTTTTGAAAAGCTCAACAGTGAACATAATGATGTCATCGAAATCCAATCCATTATTTTCTTTCAAGCGTGTTTGATAAAGTGCATAGCATTTAGCTGCAATTTCCTCATAATATCCATTTGCTTGCTGAGCAAATTGATGCGGTCCCATAAGCTCATTTTTTGCTTTACTAATCGTGCCAAGAATTGCGCGCGGTGCAAACTGCTGAGCATCGATTTCCAGTTCTTTCAAAACTTTCTTTATCAAAACTTGCTGGTCTTGATCATCAACGATATGAAAAGTTTTTTGATATCCAAGAGCTTCAATTTCACTACGTAAAATTTTCGAGCAAATAGCATGAAATGTTCCCAGCGTAGGCAGATCAGAATTTCCATAAAGGCTGTATTTATAATTTGCATCAGCCTCCGGGTATAAAATCTTCATTACTCGCTCCTTCATTTCTTGAGCTGCCTTATTAGTAAAGGTTACTGCTAATATATTTCTCGGAGGAACATGGTGATTCTTGATTAAATATGCCACACGATGTGTCAAAGTTTTAGTTTTTCCACTACCTGCTCCAGCAATAATTAAAAGCGGCCCATCCGCCGTAATCACCGCTTCCTTTTGCTGACCATTTAATCCTTCTAAAATATCCATATTTTTATTGTCATCCTGAGCGAAATTGAGACCGATAGGTCGAAATGAAGTCGAAGGATCTGAATTTCTGTTATTTTTTTATATTATTATTCCCGAGAAATCGGGAATCCAGCCCTTATTGTAGCACACTTAAAAAATAATGCGGTCTCATGCTTTCTTATTTCTTAATTTCAAAACCTATCTTTTTCTCATTAGCTCTTTCAGGGTCAGTTATTAATCTCGTGATCACCTTGAAAATTGTGGCGAATTTCGCATCGTATTTACCTTCCATCTCTTCAATCTTTCTCCTAAGCTCCTTATTGCTGATGATCATTTCCTTAATCTTTGTAAATGTCCTTATTATCTGAATGTTAACCTGAATCGCTTTTTCACTTTTCAAAACGCTCGAAAGCATCGCAACCCCCTGTTCAGTGAAAGCATATGGCAGTTGAGATGAAAACTTAAGCTGTTTAAGGTGGTCACAATTTGTGACCACCTCTTCTTTTTCGGCTACAGTCAACTGAAACATAAAATCATTAGGAAATCTTTTTATATTCCTCTTGACTGACTGATTGAAAACCTTTGTTGAAACGCCATAAAGCATTGCTAGATCACTATCAATCATGACTTTCTTACCCCTGATAAAAAGTATCCTATTCTCAATTATTTCTTGCGGAACCAATAATGAATTTTCGTTTTTGTTTTGCATTTGTTTAATATCAATATATTTATAGTGATATTATATCACTTATTATAAATACTAGTCAAATTCCATGCAAAAAGTTTTAAAAAACTACGTTACAATATACTGAAATATTGTAACGTAGGAATTATCTACTGTTCCTAGTAGCTAAAAGCTGGTAGCTATAAGATGTTTACCAATTTTTTCCAGTCCTCAACCGAAAGTTCTTGAGCTCGAGTATTTTTAACAAAACCAATCGATTCAATCTTTTCCAAAACTTCTTTCTTATCAACATGAAGTCCATTGGAAAGATTATTTTCAAGTGTTTTTCTTTTAGCAGAAAATCCCGCTCTCACAATTCTAAAAAATTTCTTCACCTCCTCCTTCTTTTCACTAGTTACTGATTGCTGGTTACTGGTTACTATCTTAATGATTGCACTATCCACTTTCGGCACTGGATCAAAAGCTGCGCGAGGAACAGTAAATAAATATCTTGCCTCAGAATAATATTGCACGCTCACAGCCAAAATACTCATTGAACCAGGCTTAGCAGTGATTCTTTCAGCAACTTCTTTTTGCACCATTAAAATTATTTCAGACGGAGGAAATTTAGTTTCCAAAAGCAATCTAATGATTGGCGCCGTAATATAATAAGGAATATTTGCAATCACTTTATAACCTGACTGCAACTCGTTTTTAACTATCAATTCTGGAAGATTTATTTTCAAAATATCGTCATGGATAATTTCAACATTTTCATCATATTGAAATTTTTCCTGCAAAACAGGAATCAGTCTGTCATCGAGTTCAATAGCAATAACTTTTTTACATTTTTCTACCAACAGCTCAGTGAGCGCTCCCTGCCCCGGTCCAATTTCAATGACAACATCATCAGGAGAAATATTTCCATTTTTAACAATTTTTTCCAGAACCTGATCGTCTTTCAAAAAATTCTGCCCCAAACTTTTCTTAGCTTTTAACTTTTCCATATTATTAACAGCCTAATTTATCTAAATTACTTTTTACATGAATTTATAGCCTACAACCTACGACCTAATTCCTAATTCCTAATTCGTAATCACTTCCATCTTCACATCCACTACTCCCGCGCCGATAGAAGCAATCTGAGCGAAGGCAACTTTGTCCAAGTCAATTATTCTCCCAGCTCCAAAAGGACCCCTGTCATTAATCTTCACAATCACCTGTTTTCCATTTGCCTTGTTTGTTACCCTAACATAACTCCCCATTGGAAGCCAGGGATTAGCCGCAGCCATCGTTCCAGTCCAAGCATACCAGCTCGCTGCTCCAGTATGAACTTTTCCAACTTCTACATGTGTCCCTTGCGTGACAACCTCATTAACAGGATCCTTAACAATATTGCTTTCTAAAATTTTTCTAGAAATTTCTTTCCCGTCATTGAACACGACTTTATATTTCACTTCCTTCACCCCTTTTTCACCTTTTTGCGTAACTTTTTTCACTCTCCATCCCAATTTATCATCTTCGTTTGATGTGGTCTTGAAATCAATATCCAAATTTTTCGTTTCTTCTTTAATAAGAACATGTGTCACTGTAATTGTTTCGCCACCTTTTATATTACTGTTTCTCACTGGCTTGGTAACATCGTCCTCATCAAATTTTATATCTTTATTTTCCCAGATAGCTTCCTCAACCGTATTTTGAAAAGTATAAATCGTTTTCGAATCTCCACCCTCTTTGATGATAATTTTCTTTGCGCGCAGTAT